>SCPN01001538.1_pt1:0-92500 | contig 99986 bp, 85 predicted proteins | sample 6106831 | NCBI WGS metagenome assembly SCPN01 (sample SAMN10720447, study PRJNA508395) | human gut metagenome | isolation source: Participant 1, 0 month
TCCCCTACCTCAACCAAATATCCATTTTTGTTATCTTGTATAATCTGATTAGGACCTTCTTTACAGTCAAAACTTACAATTGGTAATCCACATTCCTGTGCCTCGATCAAGACCATCGGTAATCCTTCAAATCGGGATGTCATAACATAAATACTCGATTTTAATAGTTCTTCCATGATATTATTAGTTGCTGGTTTTATATTTACAAAATTATTCAAATTATTTTTTTGAATCTCATTTAATAAATACTCTCTTTGATCACCATCTCCCAAAATATCAATTTGCCATTCCGGTATTTAATTTTTTAATTTCTTTGCTACTTGAATAAGATAGTCAAAACCTTTCTGCCTTGATAATCGACCTACGGCAATTATTCTTTTTGCATCGAATTTTGCATTATCCTCTGTCTGAAATGAAACAATATTAGGAATGACATATAATTTATTTCACCCACATAAAAATATCTTTTAGAATCTGGAATAGTCAGCAGTACAAGTGCATCCAATTTGGGATATGTTATATATTTTGAGAATCTCATTATTTTAGAACATGAATCATAATTAAAATGTTCACATCCAATAACTTTACTGTTTTTTCTGACAGATCCTAAGCATGAATTGATTCCATGTGTAGTTCCTATAACATATCGTATAGATTCATTTTTTATAACTTTTCTGATAGCTTTTACAAATTTTATGTACCATGCATACTTACTACCTTTATTGATTCTTAAATGAATCAGTTTTACATTTTTATCAAGTAAATATGCTGGATAATCGCTATTATCCGTAAATATACTTATTATGCTGATATCGTATTTTCCCGTTTTAATTAATCCATTTACTGAATTTATAACAGCTCTTTCTATTCCAGCCCTATTTGAAATTTTTTCAACAACAAAAGCAATCTTTTTTTTCACAATATTAATTTCCTTTTTTATAGCAATATAGTATCTTCACACATAATTTAGGACATATTAAAAAAAATATTGATACTATCCTTACCACCTTTTCATCACATTTTTTACTTAATATTTTCATTGCTTGTTTTACATCATATGTTTTCACTAACTTATCAAACAATTCTTCATCTACTGCAAAATCTTTCGCTATTCCCCACACAGCTCTTGAAACAATATAATCTGAAAAACTTACGTCCAATCCTTTATTTTTCCAATATTTAACTATCTTTTTCATAGCTTCTATATTGTCTGTGTTCTTCCATGTAACCTTTTTATGCATTGCAGAATTTTCATTTCTCGTGTATCCATACAACTCTTTTGACACGAAAATTCCTCCTTTTTCACTTTCTGCTAAATACTGCCCTATAAAAAGACTATCCTCTCCATATGCCAACTCTTTATCAAATATAATATTTTGTTCCGCTATTATATGAGACTTATAAAGACATCCACAAAATGAAAATTTAAATTTTCGTTTTCGCATATAACGTTCAAGTATTTCTCTGTTAGATAATTTATCTTCAAAGTTGCTTTTATCTAAATCTGTCAATATATCTTTTATGCCTATCCATTTGTATTGCGAACAGACTATATCAACATCACTTTTCTCCATTCTCTCACTTAATAATTCAAGAAATTTCGGATGGTACACATCATCTGCATCCAAAAATGAAATATACTTTCCTTGTGCCTCAGTGATTCCCTTGTTTCTCGCTGTACTTACTCCACTGTTTTTCTGTTTTATATATACAAAGTTGTTCTTATTTTGTATATATTTCAAAATTACATGCTCTGAATTATCCGTTGAACCATCATCTATAATAATTACCTGATAATCATTTATCGTCTGCATATCTATTGATTTCAGAGTCCTTATTATCGTCTTTTCAGCATTGAAACAAGGAATAATAACACTTACAAGATATTGATATTTCTGCATTTATTTAACCCGCTCTCTTAATAGCATATTTGAAATATTTTTCATAACCTTATCTGGAACTAACCAGAAAAACACTTCTGCTGACGAAATTATCAAAAAATCAAATAATGAGCAGCCTTTTCGTTTCCAGTGGCGTTTATATACGTATATAGCTGATTTCCAATATTTTCTACTTTTCTTCTGTTTGTAATTATTTTCATCAGCCCTGTATAAATATAACGATTTATCTATATTTCTTACATAATATCCTGAAGTTATTATTCTTGAAAACAGATCAAAATCTTCTTTTCTTCGAAGTTGTATATATCCGCCACACTTTTCCACGATACTCTTTTTCATCATCACTGTTGGATGATTAAATGGCTGTCTCTTTTTTGAAAATCTTATTATTTCTTCGTAGTCAGATGGAACAACTCGTGATAATTTTATATCTTCTGTGCTTTCAGAAAATTCATCAATATTACACCCACAAACTGCCAAATTCTCATACTTTTCGAACATTTTCAGTTCTTCTTCGCACCTGTTTTTTATTGATATATCATCCGCATCCATTCTTGCTATAAGGTCATTTCTGCACGACTTCATACCTACATTTAAAGCATTTGCAAGCCCTCCATTTTCTTTAAGCCGAATCACGTTAACCATATCCGGATACAGTTTTTCATACTCTTTTATCAAATTTTCACAATCTTCTTTTAATCTTCCGTCCTCAACAATAACAAACTGATCAGGTTTGATTGTCTGCGAAAGCATACTCTCTATGCTTTGTTTCAAATACTTGCAATTATCATTTATGTAGACAGACATAAGTACACTATATTTTTTCATCGCTATCTGTTTTCTTCCTGCACTATTTTCTGATTAACAAGTGTTCCGTCATGCATTTCTTTTCCTCTTTCCTCACTGAATCCTTCAGTACTTTCTTTTCTTACAATTATTTTTATGGTTTCAAAAATAATGAGTATATCCAGCACCAACGAATAATTCGTTATGTAATACAAATCCAATTTCAGCTTATCCAGCGCTGTCGTATTATATTTTCCATACACCTGCGCATATCCGGTCAGTCCACCTTTTACTTTAAGTCTGAGTGCCCATTCCGGTATTTCTTTTGCATACATCTCATCGTGTTCCCAGCGTTCAGGCCTTGGTCCAACGATCGACATATCCCCTTTAAATATGTTTATGAGTTGTGGTAATTCATCAATTCTGGTTGCTCTTATTACATTTCCGACTTTTGTTATTCTATCGTCTTTTTCTCCAGCCGGATGTGGTCTGCCATCTTTTTCCGCATCCACAATCATTGAACGGAATTTAAGTATCATAAATCTTTTTCCATTTAATGTGACACGTTCCTGCCTGAAAAATACCGGACCGCCATCTTCTAAATGGATTGCTATTGAAACAATTATAAGAAGTGGACTTAAGACAACTAGTGCCATTCCTGATAATAATACGTCAAAGAATCGTTTCCAGAATAGCTGAGATTCCGAAAGTCCTATATTTTTGCATAAGCATAATGGCGTATCGAAAAGATTTATTTCTTCTGAGCTTTTTGCTATGATATCTGATATTTTCGGTGTAAAATACACACGTTTATCCTTTTCATAGCATTTTTTAAGTACTTCATTTCTTTCCTTACTTGGTATATCATTTATAAGGATTGCATCATAATTATCAAACTCGTCATATACCTTTTGAAGTCCATCCTTATAATTGACTACTTTTGCGACATTATACTTATCTTTTCTGCTGCTGACCTTATCGCAAAGCCCATTAATATATTCTCCATATACTTCAAGCACTTTTAATGGAGCAAATATCCTGCGATAAACATTTACTCATAGGAATTATAAGGCCGAGTACTATCCCCTGCCCTAATGCCATAAGAATATATCTAAACAAAAGAGCCCAGAAAAATCTAAACTGCCCTGTGATTGCAAGTGATATAAAAACCTCAAAAATAGCGATCACAAATACGGTAAGTACCTGCGCAATTATCATATTCATTTTTCTGTCAACGCCTACTTTGAATGCTCGAAGATATCTTCCCATGAGTATAAATAAAATCCAATATATGCCAAGTGACATTCCAAGATTTGCGGTTCCAAGTAAATGACCTGTGACATTATTGTCTTTTACGAAGTTATACCAGACTATTCCAAAAGATGATGTAGCTATTGCTGACGTAATCAGCATGCAAAAATATCTATAATAATACTTTTTACTTGAATTTAAACTATCTGAATTCATCTTCCGTTACCATTTCTTTCTTCATCTTTCCATTGCACTAAACTTTCACATTTTCGTCAGATAATAAGGTTCCCTCTTATTACACATTACTTATATTTATGTCTGTATTTTTAGTACAGACTAAATAATAACACCGATAGCTAAATTTATCAATACTCATTACTATGTTTTTTAGCCGTGACTATCTTTATTAATTAGTAATAATATACAAAATTAAAGTAAAAGCTATAACTAAAGAAAGGATATCTATGCTTGTAGACTATATTTTGATAGGAAAAAGAATAAAAGATTACAGAAACAAATGTGGATTTACACAGGCTGCATTAGCCGAAAAGCTTGATGTTTCCGTCGGTTTTATAAGTCAGATCGAGCGTGGCATCACAAAACCAAACCTTGAAATGCTTGCTTCGATTGCATCTGTTGTTGACTGCGATATTGCCGATTTAGTTAGCGATGCTAAAGTAACCACTAAAAATTATATGATGGATGAGTTCAATGAATTATACAGTAAACTGTTACCTAGTGAGCGCAAGCTTCTTTATAACATGGTAGAATTCCATCTTCAATCAACGAGAAAATAATTTTCTTCCTGCGGCACCTAAAGAAAACCCCATCCCATGCTGCACATAGGACGAGGTTTTGCTTTTTTCAGAACTCTGAAAAGTGTTCTCTTTGAAAATTAGTGTTCCAGAGCATAAAGCGGCTAATTATCTAGCCATTTTTCTTCTGATAACGATTGCGCATGCGCCTGCTGCTGCAGCTAAAAGTGCAACGTAAACTGTTGTGTTTACATCACCTGTCTTCTTTGTTGCGTCAGCATTCTTTGTACCATCAGTTGTTTTAGCAGTGCTAGCTGGTGTTGCAGCTGGAGTCTTGCTGTTATCTGCTGGTGCGATTGCATTGTTATCTGTTGTTGTTGTGTTTGAAGGAACGATTGTGTTGTTATCATCTGATGGTGTAACAACTGGTGAAGGTGTTACATTCTCTTCTGTCTTCTTGCTGTTAACTACAACTGTAGCGATAGCTGTTGGAGAGAATTTTGTGAATGTAGCAACAACTTTTCCGTCAGCTCCTTTTTTAGTAGGTAATACTACCCACTGTCCATCCTGGAAATGGAGAACCTGGATTCCGTCTGTGTACTCATAATCTAATGTGATGTCGATTGGGTTACCTTCTACATAATCAGCTGGTGCCTGTACGTCAAATACGTCAAGTACCTTTACATCTACTGACTCTGCGTCTGTTGTAGAAACCTTGATGGCTTCCTCTACTTTGCTTACCTGCTCGTCTGATAATGTAACTTTTCCTGTCTTCTCGTCTGTAACGAGTCCGGCAGTTTTCTGTACATCCTCTGTAATTACGTGGCTTACTGTAGCGCCTTTTTGTTGTACCGTCAGACAGTTGTGCTCTTACTTGCAAAGAAATGCAACAGTAGTCATGCTAAGTTAATGTAGCCTAAAAATAATCCTGCTAATTTCTTCATTGGACTACCTCCTATAAAAATATCTGATTGTTTATTTAAAAATAGCGTTCATGGAACAACTAATTTTCAACGTAAAATAATTCTATAATAAGCTTCTGTAATGCATCTTCATCGACATAGTATTCGTCGTTGAATTCGCCTTTTTTTGTCTCTCCCGGAACCTTAAGGTCATTGTCATCGAGATCAAATTTGGAGAAGTTATATACATCTTCTGCCTGCATATCGGTCACGATATATGCCGATCCTGCATCCATAAGCTTTTCGTATGTTTCCTCGCTGGCATTTTTCTGCCTCATCTGTGAGAAAAGTGCTTTTATGTACTGTGTCTGCCTTTCCATTCGCCCGTCATTCTGTGCCCGTGAGAGGTATCTCTCTTCCGCACATATTTTTCTGCCTGTTCTCCATCGAGTGTGATCGTCTCCCCCTCTTTAAATTCAGGATCTATTTCTGTATAGTCCTGTGGAACAGTCAGTGTAACACCACCGATCGCATCATTTAAAACTTTTATTCCATCTATATTCATAGAAAAGTACTCATCTATCGGAATATTATGTAAAAGATTCGATATTGCCTCTTTTGTAAGGCGGCAGCTTTTGTTGGCTCCATCACCGAACGAATACTGCATCGTAAGCTGCATTGTCGAATCAAGTGCATATTCACCCTTTGTGTCATACACAGCAATCTTTGTCATAGTGTCTCTGGAGATCTCAAGCATTTTTGCTGTGCCGTCCGCTTCATTCATTATGAAAAGGATCATGCAGTCCGAACGGCCGCCGGTTCCCTTGTAGCTGTAGCTTCCGGCCTCATCATGCTGGTCAATACCCATAAAGAGCATTGTCTTGAGGTTTCTGTTATATGTATATGACTTTCCGTTGTATGTCACATTCTGGTATGTACCGGAATTTTCGGCAGCATACTGAAGTGTCTCACTGTTATTTTCCTCTGCCGATATCCTTTTACTGTGACCTGCAAAATACCAGATCACATAAGCTATGCTGATAATCATTACAGTTATGCATACTAAATAAAAAACATTTGATTTCTTTTTAGGTTTGTCAGCCATATTTATTCTCCCATTTTACATGTGATAATTCTTCCGACTGCCTGGTCTAATATATCCTGTGAGATATCACCGCTTTGTACTGCGGTAAGTACTGCATTGTAGCAATCTGCAAAGCCTGTTGAGACATATATCATGTCGACACCGGCTTTTACTGCCGAAACTGCCGCTTTGTCTGCCTTGTAATTTCCTGATACTCCGGCCGAAAGATCAGCGGTCATGATTATACCGTTATATCCAAGGCTGTTTCTTATATATCCGACGGTTTTTGTTGAAACACTGCATGGCATTGTCTCATCGCCTGTAAGATTTTTACAGCTGTAGTTTCCTACGATAAGTGCGCTGACGCCTGTCTGTGTGATTGCTTTGTAATTGGTTTCAGCCGATTTTATATCGCTTACATTTTCTCCCGGAAATATTCCGGCTGCTGTATATATCCCGGCTGCATCATATGTATCCACAAATGCTGCCGCACATTCGCCGCTTGTAGAAACAGGGATAGCCAAATTCATATTGAGCATGCTTTCATTCATATATTCCGAAATCTTACCTGAGCTCGTTTTGGCCTCTTCTGCTGTTTTTATACCGGACATAGCCGGCTGCACCTCGTAAGCATTTCCTGCTGCAAGCGGTGAATTATCTCCGCCCGCCTCGTTTACAGCCAGAAACATAGGGATAGTTTTCTGTGTGTTTACATACTTATTGATATTTGCCATTATATTTCTGGTTGCGGTGACACCGTTAAAGTTGCCAGTTCCGAATACATATCCGCCAAGTGGGTATGCTGCAAGTGATTCCTGTGTTTTCTTTCCTGCCTGCGTAAACTGTGTCACACCTGTGACCTCCTCAGGCCTTGTGATGAAAAGCTGGCACACCTTCTGTTCCACTGACATTTCTGCGATTTTTTGCTCTACCGCTTCTGAAAATTCTGCTTGTGCAACGTTTTCATCCACCTGGATAACAGCCGTATTTCCTGCCGCATCCGCTGTGGTCTGTCCTGTTTCTGTATCAGAACCGGTTTCTGTCGCACTCCAGATATATTCTATCCCTGATATTGCATTATTTTTTCCATCTGCTGACGTTTTGTTTTTACTTCCACCCGGAATTATAAAATGCAAAACACCCAATACCAGGACTATTATCAGAATTATAACTTCGATCGTTACCAGATATTTCCCACCATTTTTTCTAAAGTCCATATTTATCCCTCACGGTTCGTCTTACCATCAGCTTTGCTTTCGTTTCTTTTTCCTGCTGGTCTTTTTCCTGTGGTTCTTTTACTGCCGCTTTTAACCGGAATCTTCTTTTCTTCGTCTTTATCAGCTTTTGTTTCATCAACAAAATCTAACGATTCTTTCTCATCATTATCATGTCCATAGTGTCCATAGTATCCGCCATATCCGCCATAATAACCCTTATAATAAGATCCGTAATATCCGCCATATCTACTTCCCTCAAATTTGACCTTGTTAAGGACTGCACCGAGTATACGGACACCTGAATCCTCGAGTGTTCTTTTGGTATTTATTATCGCACGGCTGCTTGTGGCATTCTGTGCGGCAACTACAACTGCACCATCCACGTTTTTACCTACAACCGCTGCATCTATCGCCGCCCCTGTAGGTGGTGTATCCACCAATACGTAATCGAAATTTTCCTCTCCAAATTTTATAAGCTCCGCAAATTCTTTTGACTCTAAAAGCTCGGTCGGGTTCGGCACTTCATGTCCGGCAAAAATTATAAATACACGCGGTATGGTTGTCGCATACACGATATTATCAAGTGAAACCTGACCTGATAAATAATGTGAAAGTCCATAAATCGTTCCACCGCTCTCAACCTGTGCTCTCAATCTGCCGACGAGTACTGATTTTCTCATATCAGTATCGACTATGAGCACCGCCTTTTTGGAATCTGCCATAGAACGTGCCAGATCCATTACAACTGTACTTTTACCCTCATTCGGCACACTGCTTGTAAAAAGGATCGATTTTATCCCCTTTCCACTGAAACTTATGCTTGTTTTTAGAGCTCGAAGGGATTCTTTCATTGTATAGCTTTGTTTCTTTATCTGATTTATGATCACTGTTTCCATATTTATACAACCTTCTTCTTTTTCTTCTTTTTCTTTTCGCCATCATACTCAACCGTATCTTCAAGTGGAAGTGAGGCAAGTACTTTCATTCCGGTCTTCTTTTCAAGATCATCAGCGTTTGAAACTGAGTCATCTAAAAGGTACTGTATTGTTGCAAGTCCCGCTGCAAGAAGCAGTCCAAGGAGAGCACCTATAAGTGTATTCCTGAGTATATTATTGTTTACCGGTTTGCTTGATGCATATGCACTCTGGATCTTTTTAGGCTGTGCCTGATCCATGTTGTCAGCTATGTATGCGGATGAAACATTTGCGATCTCATCTGCGATCTGTTTTGACTGTTCTATGTCATTGTCGTTTACGACAATCCTTATTACTCGGGTATCTGTCGGATTTTCGATCGTGACTCTCGCTTTAAGCTCCTCATATGTATCCTTAAGTCCGAGATTTTTGATAACTGTAGATAATACCGTCCTTCCGGTGATAACATATTCATAATCGTTCGTAAGGCTTGTTCCAACCTGGATATCTGCAAGACTTGTTATAGATGTCGACTTCGACAGCACGTATAGCTCAGATGCCGCTTCATATTCCGGTGTAAATGTAAATTTCGTGAACAATCCGAAAATTGCAGCAAGAAGCACCATTGATGCAATAAGACTCTTCCAGTGCTTTAACATAACTTGAAATAACTCTAATAAGTCAATTTCAACTTCCTTATTTGTAGATGTAGTTACTGTTTCCATTTCGTATATTCCTCTTTTAGTTATAGCTATATATTTACTTATGACTAAATAAGACTACACCATTTTAGTATAAAAGTCCAGTATTTTTACAGGCAAAAATAAAAAAGACATTTAGAAAGAAGCTTTTCTGTCTAAATGTCTTTTTTTAGTAATATCTTTGTATATTTTTTGTATATTTTTATCTTTTTTCTGTAATGTGCTGATCTTATTTCTGATCTTATTGCCGATCTTATTATAGTTTGATCATTTTATAGTTTGATTATTCCGAGTGATTGAAGCAGCAGAAGGACCAGCATTACAGGAGCTATAAATTTTACCATTATAATGTATAATGTCTTTCTCCTGAATTTGAATCCACCCTCTGTAACCTCGTCTATTATCGTCTTCGGCTTTACACCCCATCCGATAAGTATACATGTAAGAACGGCGACAAGCGGCATAAGACAATTGTTGCTCAGATAATCCATTACATCAAGTATCTGTGCTTTTGTTCCGTTTGGCAGCTTAAATTCAAAGTATAATTTATTGTATCCCATACACACTATTATTCCCATTATAAGCGCATATATCGTGACTATCACTGCGCTCTTTCTTCTGGATAAATGGAACTTATCCATCATGCTCGAAACTATGGCCTCCATAATGGAAACGGATGATGTAAGCGCCGCAAATGTAACCATAAGGAAAAATGCAAATCCTATAACATTTCCCACAGGTCCCATAGCATAAAATACTTTCGGAAGAGATATAAACATAAGTCCTGCTCCGGCTGACATTCCATCACGTCCCATGAACACAAAAACTGCCGGGATGATCATAAGACCTGCAAAAAATGCAACAAGAGTATCAAATATTTCGATCTGGTTGATCGAGTTCATGAGGTTTACATCCTTTTTTACATATGATCCATATGCTACCATTATTCCCATGGCAACACTGATCGAATAAAAAAGCTGTCCCAGTGCGTCTATAAACACTGTAAATATCTTGTTAAAAGTAATATCCGAAAAATCCGGTATTACATATATCTTAAGTCCCTCAAGTCCGGTTCTTGTGGTGCCCGATGCATCTGTATAGTCAAGTGTGAGGCAGAATATCGATATGCCTATTATAAGGAAGAACAGGATCGGCATAAGCACCTTGCTGAAGCGTTCAATTCCTTTATTTACTCCTGCTATAACAACTGCCTGTAAGTCCCAGATAGACGATCCCGAAAACGACTGGCGCAATATCACTTGAAATATAACCTGAAAAGCCATCTTCTGCGTACCGAACCGCCTCCTCCTGTCATAAATATGGCAAAGTATTTAAGCACCCAGCCTCCTATTGTACAATAATATGGCAAAATGATGACAGGTACAAGACATGCAAGTATGCCTATCCCTTTCGCCTTTGGGTGTATGACACCATAAGCGGTAAGCGGACTCTGTCTCGTCTTTCGTCCTATCGCAATCTCTGTGGTAAGAAGTGTAAATCCAAATGTCAGTACTAATATCAGGTAGCATAAGAGAAACAGTCCTCCGCCGTCCTTTGCTGCCAGATATGGGAATCTCCATATATTTCCAAGTCCCACTGCACTTCCTGCTGCTGCAAGGACAAAACCGATATTTCCGGAGAAGCTGCCCCTTGATTTTGTTTCTTTCATGATGATTCTCCTCTATTTTTTTATCACCTTATAATAGCATATTGCGGCATAAAAAAAAAGCAGTCATGGAACTTTTAGATATAGATTAAATGCATAAGTCCCATAAACTGCCTTTATAAAAAACACCTACTCAAGGAGATTTTTCATACTGTTTAAACTTATAAGTATCGTTGAACTGTTATGTAAAAGAGCCGTTGTCGTCGGCGGCAGCACTCCTGCCACACCGAGTGCAATAAGACCCGAGTTAAATCCAACTATCTGCCTGTAGTTCTTCTTTATACGTTTCATAAGCGCATTGCTTATATATTTAAGTGTAACGATCTGGTACAGGTCGTCCGATCCGACTGTTATGTCAGCTATCTCACGGGCGATTTCCGCTCCGTCGCTTATGGCAATTCCTACATTTGCCGCAGATAATGCAGGCGAATCATTTATTCCGTCACCTATCATTATGACTTTTCTTCCGGCTGCCTTTTCCTGCTCTACAAAAGATGCCTTATCTTCCGGGAGAACCTCTGCATAATACTCGTCAACACCGACTTTTTCTGCGATCACAGAAGCAGTTCTTTCACTGTCCCCCGTCATCATGACAACCTTCGTTATTCCAGCCTTTTTAAGCGAATTGACAACTGCAGAAGCCTCCGGCCTTAACGGATCTTCTATACATATAACTGCTGTCAGCCGTCCTTCTATCGCCAGATAAAGGTGTGAGTAATAAAGAGGAAGTTCCTCAAAAAGCTGCTGTTTTCCCGGTGGGACTACACAGCCTTCGTCTTCAAACACAAAATGATAGCTTCCTATAACAGCCCTTTTTCCATCTATTGAAGTTGCAATCCCGTGCGCTACTATATACTCAACCTTCGTGTGCATTTCCTCATGCATAAGATTCTTTCTGGCTGCCGCATCCACAACGGCTTTCGCCATAGAATGTGGGAAATGTTCCTCAAGACATGCTGCGACCTTTAACATATCGTCTGCAGTATAGTCATCTGTAAATGTAACTACATCTACAACCGTAGGACGTGCTTTTGTAAGCGTTCCCGTTTTGTCAAAAACAATTGTGTCCGCATCTGCAACCGCCTCAAGGAATTTTCCTCCCTTTACTGTTACATTGTAAAGGCTTGCCTCCCTGATAGCAGAGAGTACAGAGATAGGCATTGCAAGCTTAAGTGCGCAGCAAAAATCAACCATTAATATAGACATTGCTTTTGTCACATTCCTCGTAAGAAGATATGTAAGGGCTGTTGCACCAAGTGTCCATGGAACAAGCCTGTCAGCATAATGCTCTGCTTTTCCCTCGAGATCGGACTTTAATTTTTCTGACTCTTCTATCATTGTAACTATCTGGTCAAAGCGGTTATTGCCTCCGATGGCTTTTACCTTTACAGTAAGTTCGCCCTCCTCGACAACTGTTCCTGCAAAGACAGTGTTTCCAAAACTTCTGGCAACCGGAACGGATTCTCCGGTAAGCGATGCCTGGTTTACCATCGCCTCGCCATCTACTACCTCGCCGTCAAACGGGATGACATTTCCCATATGAACTACTACCCGGTCACCCTTTTGGATTTCGGAAGCTTCCACAAGGATTTCCTGATTTTCCGGTGTCTTAAGCCATACTTTGCTTACATTAAGGGACATGCTTCTGGCAAGATCTCCTACTGATTTCTTGTGTGTCCACTCCTCTAAAAGCTCACCTATTCCGAGAAGGAACATAATAGATCCAGCCGTATCAAAGTCTCTTGTTATAAGTGATACCGAAATGGCGGTCGCATCAAGTACCGGCACTTCTATCTTTCTGTTAAACAGACATTTAAGTCCCATTCCGATATATTTTACCGACCTGCCGATCGTAAGCACTGTCCTTATCGGGACAGGCATCAGCAATTTTTTGCCATAATGCCATACGATCTTTCCTACCATTCTCTCCTGGTATGAATTATTGAGCTGGCGGCTCGATGTAGAGATAACAGTCTTTGGCACATCGGCATCTTCATAGTGAAAATGGCGGAGAAGATCTATTATCTCTTCCCTGTCTCCAACATATTCTATAACAGCATCTGCTGTCCTGTCATACACTTTTACAAATGTTACATTCTTGTTATTATGGATCACATAAAGTAAAGTGTCTGCCTGCTCATATGACATGCGGTATTGCTCCATATGAACACGCATACGCCCTCTCGACTCATGCTTTATTGTAAATTTCATATGCTGCCTCTGTCTTTATGTTATGATTATTCTTCTGTCTTTTCCTCTGTAGCTGTCTCTTCTTTTTCAGCTTCTTTTGCAGCTGCTTTAGCTTCTTCTTCCTTTGCATCCTCGATAGCCTTAGCCTCTGCTGCTGCAGCGCGCTCCTCGTTGATGCTCTTAGCCTCAGCGTAGATATCCTCTGCATTTTCCTGCACTGTGTTTACAGTTTTCATAACGAAATCTTTAGCACGAAGTGTTGCTGCTGTGCAGTGTGTGTATGCCTTTTTAGCATCTTTGCTTGATAAAACTTTGATTCCTGCTGTTCCGAATGCTACTCCTGCTGCGAATAATCCTGTTGCTTTCCAATTAAATGACATAATATTTTCCTCCTGTGTTTTATATTTTTCTTTATCTTTTTACGCACAGTACACATATTTTTGCGCGTTTTTTACATTATAGTACCCGATTTGTTGATTATTCAAGGCTAATTTGAAGTGTAAATGTCTAACCTGGTCTTTAATTTATTGAAAATATAATATGTCTGACGATTTATGATAATTTTTATCAATAACTTTTTCTTTTAAAATTTCCCTGCCGCAGATGTAAGTCCGGTGCAGGGAAATTTTTATGTTTCACCTTAAGTTTTCGTTTATGAAACTTCTACTTTATACATATTCTTGCGATTGATCGCTCCTATTTCCTCAAGAGTATTTATCATACGATATACAGTTGCAGTTCCTATAGAATCGTCTATCTTAGATGCGCGATAGTATATTTCTTTGCAGCTTCCACACTCCTGACTTAAAATAACGTCGAGAAGTATGAGTCTTTGCTTTGTTATACGGCAACCATTTTCTTTGAGTTTTTCAACGATCAATTCCTTTTGTTCCAATACTTCTTTTGACATTTACATCTCCTATAAAGAAGGATCAATGACAGCCACCACATTTCGAGCAGTCACCACCGCAACCGCCATCAAGTCCTTTACCTTTCTTTACATTGTGTATCATATGACGCACAATAAAGAACACAATTATTGCAAGTACTATTAAAATAATTATTGAACCTATCATTTATAATCCCTCCATTTTTGGATTATTTGTTTGCTTTCTTTTCCGGTCTGAAAAGTAAGTAGAAGAATCCGATCACAATTATAATTGCGACGATCAGACCAATTACTGAACCTATTCCAGTAATTCCAACTGTAAACAGTGAACCGATCTGGTATATGCAGAGTGCTACTAAATATGCAAGACCACACTGGTATCCGATCGCAAACCAGAACCATTTTGTGTTGTTCATCTCACGCTTTATTGCTCCCATTGCTGCGAAGCAAGGTGCACATAAAAGATTGAATACAAGGAATCCATATGCTGCAATAGCTGGCATAGCTGCCTGAAGGCTTCCCCATACTTCCTGTCCGTCCTCTGCTACTTCGCTTCCGAATCCGTAAAGCATACCGAAAGTTGCTACTACGTTCTCTTTTGCGATAAGACCTGTGATAGCTGCTACTGCCATCTTCCAGCCCTCACCATCATTACACCATCCAAGTGGTGCGAATATCCATGAAATAGCTGAACCTATTTTTGCAAGAATACTCTCATTAAGCTGTGTCTCCTGATCGATCATGCCGAATGCTCCGTTGTCCCAGCCAAAGCTCATAAGGAACCAAAGCACGATTGTTGAAAGAAGGATGATTGTTCCAGCTTTCTTGATGAAAGACCAGCCACGCTCCCACATGCTGCGGAGTACGCTGCCTACTGTAGGAAGATGATATGCAGGAAGCTCCATTACGAATGGTGCAGGATCTCCTGAGAACATTTTTGTTTTCTTTAATATTATACCAGAGCAGATGATCGCTGCAATACCTACAAAGTATGCGCTCCATGCTACCCAGCCTGCGTTATCAAAAAATGCACCGGCGATAAGTGCGATGATTGGAAGCTTAGCTCCACAAGGAATAAATGTTGTAGTCATGATCGTCATACGACGGTCACGCTCATTCTCGATCGTACGAGAAGCCATTACACCAGGAACACCACATCCTGAACCGATAAGCATTGGGATGAAAGATTTTCCTGAAAGACCAAATTTACGGAAAATACGATCCATGATAAATGCGATTCTTGCCATGTATCCGCATCCTTCAAGGAATGCAAGGAAGATGAAAAGAATAAGCATCTGTGGTACGAATCCAAGTACTGCACCGACACCGGCTACGATACCATCAAGGATAAGTCCCTGTAACCAATCCCAGCATCCGATTGCGTTAAGCCCGCTCTCGATTGCAGGTGGAATAATCTCACCAAATAATACATCATTTGTCCAGTCTGTAACAATTGCACCAACTGTTGTAACAGATACATAATATACAATAAACATTACGAGAGCAAATATTGGAAGTGCAAGGAATCTGTTTGTAACAACTTTATCAATCTTATCTGAAAGTGTAAGGTTATCCTTTTTCTTTGCTTTTACTACACATGCATCGATGATAGATGAAATATATGTATAACGCTCGTTTGTGATGATAGACTCTGTATCATCATCAAATTCAGTCTCGAGTGCCTTGATCTCTGTCTCAACATCCGGTGCGTTCTTAAGCTGCTCGTCAATCTTTGAATCTCTCTCCAAAAGCTTTATTGCGAAGAATCTCTTCTGTGATTCCGGAACCATTGAACCGAGCTTATCTTCTACCGAAGTAATCTGTGCCTCAACAGCTTCGTCAAAGTGATGGACTCTTTCTGCTGATTTTTTTGACATTGCAAGAGCTACAGCCTTCTCAGCGGCTTTCTGGACACCAGTTCCTTTAAGTGCTGAAATCTCAACAACCTCACAGCCGAGCTTCTCTCCAAGTGCCTTGATATTGATCTGATCTCCGTTTTTGTTTACAAGATCCATCATGTTTACTGCCATGATAACCGGAATGCCAAGCTCGATAATCTGTGTTGTCAGATACAGATTACGCTCGATATTTGTACCATCAATGATGTTTATGATCGCATCAGGCTGCTCGCCTATAAGGTAATTTCTTGCAACAACCTCCTCGAGAGTATATGGAGAAAGTGAGTAGATACCCGGTAAATCGACGATACGAACATCCTTATGACCGATAAGCTTTCCCTCTTTTTTCTCAACTGTAACACCAGGCCAGTTACCAACATACTGATTGGCACCTGTTAAGGCATTGAACAGTGTTGTTTTTCCGCAGTTCGGGTTTCCTGCGAGAGCAATTTTTACTGCCATGTTTTAATCTCCTTGTTTTGATATTATTTTGTGTACTGTACTTTTTTGAAGATATAAACTACGTTACCTAAAACTACTTATAGTTCGAATGTACTAACTAGATAACAAAAAAATTTACTCTACCGTAATCATTTCTGCATCAGCTTTTCGAAGAGATAATTCATAACCTCTTACCGTTACCTCTACAGGGTCTCCAAGTGGTGCCACTTTTCGGATATAGACTTCAACACCCTTAGTAATTCCCATATCCATGATACGTCTCTTGACTGCGCCCTGGCCTGTGAGCTTGACAACCTTGACTGTCTCGCCTACTTTGGCTTGCTTTAATGTCTTCATGTCAATTACTCCTTTTTTAATATTTATATAAACATCATTACAGTTTAAAGTCAGCATACTATTACAATATATCAACTTTAAACCATAAAATGCTTAAAGCGTCTTTATTAGACCATAATCTTGTTTGCCATATCTTTTCCTATCGCAACACGTGATCCTTTTACATTTACGATCATGTTTCCTGATACTTCTGATACTACTGATACATCTCCGCCTACAACAAATCCTAATTTTTCAAGGAAAAGCTTTACTTCTTCCTTTCCACCAATCTTTTTAATTGTCATAGTCTCCCCTTCCGGGCTCATTGATAATGGCATCATTATAACCTCTTTTCCATAATTTCAATTACTTCACTATACGCAATAATGATAAAAAAAATCATTTGTTTTTTCTTACGGACGTTAGTATACTCTAACTTTTTATCGGTGTCAATAACTAAATATAGGTTTTTATAACACTTTGTAGACATGTATAACGTTTCGTAGTTTCATCCAACTTTGCATAGTGCAATTTAACCAAATATAGTGTCACTTAACCAGTTATAGGTTTGTATAACTTTTTGTAGTATAATTTAACCGATTATAGTTTATCCAAACCATTTGCAAAATGTGTACTAAAAAGAGACATCTGATTCACAAATCGCCAGATCTGTAAACCTGATGTCTCTTTATCCGTCATTAAAACTTCTGTTAAATTATATAAAACCAGCTTGTATCTGTTTCCATTTCGCTTGCGACAAGATTTCTCTTATCCCCCGATTTTATCGAAAGCTCCTGATTTTTTATGCTTACACGCGCTCCTGCCTCGATAGAAGATGTGATAAAAGCGTTACTTCCTATGACAGCACCTCTTCCGATGACAGTCTCACCACCAAGTATCGAAGCTCCGGCATAGATGATGACATTATCCTCAATAGTAGGATGTCTCTTCACGCCCTTTAGCTTCTGACCGCCTCTGGTAGAAAGTGCTCCGATAGTCACACCCTGATATACCTTGACATTGTCTCCTATTATAGTAGTTTCTCCCACTACTATTCCGGTTCCATGATCTATAAAAAAGTTCTTTCCTATGGTCGCTCCCGGATGAATATCTATACCGGTTTTGCTGTGTGCATGCTCTGTCATCATACGCGGGATGAGCGGCACCTTAAGAAGATGAAGCTCGTGTGCGATCCTGTTTGTCGTAATTGCAAGAAGTCCAGGATAACACAATATGATCTCGTTATAATTGTATGCAGCCGGATCTCCGTCAAAAAAGGCCGCCACATCTGTTTCTACAAGCTCCCTTATAGATGGGATCTTCTTAAAAAACTGATAACATATTTCCTGTGTCTTATCCTCCAGCTGTGCTTCTGAAAGCTTGCGGTTATATGGGTTCTGCGGCAATGCAAGCCTTACCTGCTTATGTAGATTATACATTATATCCTCAAGTAAAACCGCTATCTGGCTATTTAGGTTGTAATATCTGAAGCTCGTGCCCTTAAAATAGCCCGGATACATTATCTTTATGAGCTTTTGTAACAGATCATTTACTGAATCTTTATCCGGCTGTGAAAAAATAGCCTGCTGATTGATAACCTTATCATCCTGATAATCCTTTAAAATCTCCGAAACCAGGTCATCTATTATTATCTTTTTTTCGTTTTCCATATTTATTTTCACCTCTAAAGTTTATAATAGTATATGCTTTTGCATGTTTATAATAATTACTTTTCTGTGATCTTTTTATTTTTTATGCGTTCTTCAAATGTAGCATTTATCAATCCACCTAAAAATAACACATACATACATCCATACAGCCATACCATTATGAGTGCTATAGTAGTCATTGTACCATAAAATGACGCATAATTATTATACTTATCTACATATATAGAAAAAATACCCGAAAATATTATCCATGTCACTGCCGAAAATACAGCCCCTGGCAGCTGATATACGGCTCTTTGGATACGATTTTGCAGGAAAATATATAACAGCCAGAAAAACAGGATAAGCACCGGGATACATATTATCATTCTGTAATCCACGACATTTCCGATAATTCCGGCATTTCCTGAAATTCCAATTGCTCTTAGCAGCTTATCCCTGACATTATTTCCAAAAACCAAAAAACCAAGCATCAATATCAGTATTATGGCAAATACAATACTATATAATATTGAATAAAGCCGTATAAATATAAAGTTTTTTCTCGTCCTGACCTGATACATGTCATCAAGTCCTCTCTGCAGGGATATAAATGCTTTAGAACTTAAATATATTGCTGTGATAACTGTTATCGAAATACGTCCGCTTCCGCTGGCATATACATCACTCGCAAACCCATCTATTATGTCATGAAATGATTCCGGGACAAGTGTCTGAGTCCATTTTACGAAATCTGCTTCCGTAAGCGGAGTCAGATTGAGCAGTGAAAAGAAAAACAACATAAACGGGAAAAATGACAGCATAAGAAAAAATGCTGACTGTCCCGAATATGCTGATATTGCACTGTCAGAAAATTTATCTATAAAGTTAAGCACGTCCTGTCTTATCTGCTTTTTCATCTGCCTTCTTCTGGAATTTCTCCTCAAATACTATAAATCTTTCATGCTCTCCCTCACCGATAAGACCTGCCTCATCATATGCCTTTACCGAAAATGTAAGTGCTCTTCCGTCAACCTTTGTAAGTTCTGTCTCACATTTTATCTTCATTCCGACAGGTGATGCAGATACATGTCTGACATTTAAAGCTGTACCAACTGTTCCGCTTCCCGGTTCAAGTTCTGATGCGACACTCTCATATGCAGTGTTTTCCATAAGGGCGATCATGGCCGGCGTTGCGAAAACATCAAGCGTTCCACTTCCCATGGCCTTTGCTGTTTTATCTTGTGTAACTGTAATCTCTTTCTTACCTTTAATACCTGTCTGTAACATAATTTCTCCTTTATATATCAATGAATTCATCTATAATTTCTATTAATCGTAGCATTTTTCACTATTTCTGTCCAGCATTTTCTTGTTTATGAATATTTTATAATTATCGTTTTGCCTTATTTTAAGGCGTTTCGCGCCCTCTGTCAGCACTCTTCTCTATAGAGTGCTAATTTTTATTGACTTTTACACAGTGCGCTTTAATATATTTATTAGATTGGATCGTGCGGTTACATATTTCTTTACAGTAACCGCTGTAATTAATATTAAGGAGTGTGTAAAAATGACAGAAAAACACGGCAATCTTTCAATTGACAGCGACAACCTGTTCCCTATTATAAAGAAATGGTTATATTCAGACCACGATATCTTCTATCGTGAGCTCATCTCAAACGGCTGTGATGCCATCACTAAATTAAAAAAACTGGATATGATGGGTGAATATTCCCTTCCTGCAGACTATAAGGGCAAGATTCAGGTGCTCGTAAACCCTGACGAAAAAACAATAAAGATTATCGATAACGGTCTTGGTATGACAGCTGATGAGGTTGAGGAATACATAAGCCGTATCGCTTTTTCAGGTGCTACAGACTTCATCGAGAAATACAAGGACAAGTCAAATGATGACCAGATTATCGGTCATTTCGGACTTGGTTTTTACTCTGCTTTTATGGTAGCTGATGAGGTTACTATTGATACCCTTTCCTATAAAGAAGGTGCTACACCTGTTCACTGGTCATGTGATGGTGGCACAGAGTACAACATGGAGGATGGCGACATGGACGACGTCGGAACAGAGATTACTCTCTATTTAAATGAAGACTGCCTCGAGTTTGCCAACGAATACCGTGCCCGTGAAGTAATTTCAAAATACTGTTCTTTCATGCCTACAGAGATTTATCTTGCAAAAGAAAATGCTCCTGAGGAATATGAAGAGATCGATAAAGAAGATAAAAGGGATACAGATATAGTAGTCGAAGAAATCCATGAGGATGCAAAAACTGAAGAAAAGGAAAACGACAAGGGTGAAAAGGAGATCGTAGAGGTTTCCCCTGCAAAAGATAAGCTTAAGATCGTTAAACGTCCTGTTCCTCTTAATGATACTACTCCACTCTGGACAAAGAATCCTAACGAGTGTACTGATGATGATTACAAGGAGTTTTACAGAAAGGTATTCTTAGACTACAAGGAGCCTCTTTTCTGGATTCACCTGAATATGGACTATCCATTTAATTTAAAGGGTATCCTCTACTTCCCTAAGATCAACACAGAGTACGACTCAATCGAGGGAACTATTAAGCTTTACAACAATCAGGTATTTATCGCCGACAATATAAAAGAAGTTATTCCTGAGTTCCTGATGCTTCTTAAAGGTGTTATAGATTGTCCTGATCTTCCTCTTAACGTATCACGTTCCGCTTTACAAAATGACGGTTTCGTAAAGAAAATATCAGAATACATCACGAAAAAAGTTGCCGACAAGCTTATCGGAATGTGCAAAACCGAAAAAGAATCATACGAAAAATACTGGGATGACATCAGCCCATTCATCAAGTTTGGCTGCTTAAAGGACGAGAAGTTCTGCGACAAGATAAACGACTATATTCTTTTCAAGGATATCAATGACAAGTATCAGACTCTTCCTGAGCTACTTGCCCCTGTAGAAGATCCTGACTCTAAAGAAACAGACTCTAAGGAAGCAGATGACAAGACTCCAGACTCTGCCGAAACAACAGATGAGAACAAGGAGCCTGAAGAAAAATACAGTTTACTATGTCACAGATGTAGTACAGCAGGGTCAGTATATCAAGCTGTTCAAGGAGCAGGGCATGAACGCTGTTATTCTTGACCACAATATCGATACCTCATTCATCACACAGCTTGAGCAGAGAAATGACCACTACAAGTTCATGAGTATTGATGCCGATGTTACAGATTCATTAAAATCAGATGACGATACTGATCTTACAGAGGCTTCTGCTTCTTTATCAGAGGTATTCAAGAAGGCTTTGAACAACGACAAGCTCACTGTAAAGGTAGAAAACCTTAAGAACGCAGATGTAGCATCTGTGCTCACACTCTCAGAGCAGGGCAGACGTATGCAGGATATGATGAAGATGTACGCAGCCGGAGGCATGGGTGGAATGGATCCAAGCATGTTTGCCGCTGACCAGACACTCACATTAAATGCCAACAACACACTTGTAAAATATATACTTGAAAACAAAGACTCAGATAATGTTCCAATGTTTGCTGAGCAACTTTACGACCTTGCAATGCTTTCTAACCAGCCGCTTTCAGTTGACCAGATGACTAAATTTGTAAAGAGAAGTAATGATATCATGATCGCACTCACACAGAAATGATCCGGGCAGAACAGTTCAAGCAGAACAGTTCAGACAGAACAGTCCAAATAGAAATGATCCAAATAGAATAATTTAAATTGAATAATTTAAATAGAAGCCTTCCCGCATCCTATTGTGGGAAGGCTTAATTATTTACTTTAGCAGAAACATATTTTCTGAAAAACCAGTTCATAAATACTGCTGACACAGCTCCTATCACAGCTCCTGCCAATACATCTGTTGGAAAATGCATAAAATTATACATTCGTGAAAATGCTATCGCACATGCAAGTATACATGCCGGTATTCCCATTCTTTTATCTATAAACATAAGTGAAACCGCACTTGTGATTCCATTCATCGTATGTCCTGATGGAAATGATGAGTCAAACGGTATCTTTACAATAAGATGGATCGTCTCGTCTATCTGGCATGGCCTTAATCGGTCAAATGCATTTTTTAGTATAAGGTTTCCAACTATAAATGTCAGTACGATCGCTGCCGACATCTGAAGCCCGCCTGATCTGTACTTTTTTGAGATAACAAGTACTGCTGCAACAGCGATCCAGAAAATGCCATAATTACCAATATCTGAAAGAACTGCCATAATCCTGTCAAGGACAGGATTTCTTATACTCTGTATGGCATATAAAATGTCAAACTCCCAATTCATATATATTCACCTCATTCATTAAAATATTTATCGTACACAGCGAAAAAAGAATCTGTCTGTATGCCTGTCCGATCTGCGATCGACACATCATCCCATAGATTCTTATTCAGATCAAACCGAGCGCTCTCCATAAACTCGTCATAATCAGAATTAAACTGCTGCTGCTCTCTCTGCACAAGAATATCCGTCTTGTTCTCATCCGTTTTTTCCTGATCGAGCTTGGATACACATTTAATAAAATAATATCCGTTATCTGTTGTGATCATCTGTGAAATCTCATTATCGTTCATATTAAATGCGACATCCTCTACTTCTTCCGGGAGCTGTCCCCTGGCAGCATAAACATCGATTGAAGCTGCTTCATTATATGAATTCGCCAGAGTTCCAAAATTCTCATTAGCACCAAGCTTCTGTGCAACGGCTGCCGCAGTATCGCTATTCGTCACATAAATCTGTTCGAGGTGTACCACCCTTGCATCATCATCGCTTACCTCTGTATTTACGCCCTGGGTAAGTGAAGTGTATAATTTCTGCGCCACTGCATAATTTTTGTATGCATTTTTTATATCGGCTTTTCCGACACCCATGTAGTCAATCTCATCTTCCGTAAGTGACTTATAATACTCATCTGCTGCCGAATCCACCTTTGACTTTTCATCCTCACTTAACGCTATTTTTTTATTTTCTGCGATTATATCCATGCAGTATACCCTTACGAGCTCATCTATTGTGACGTCCTTTATATAACTTTCCAGATCAGATGGCTGCTGGCTGCACTCCCATAAATCTACTCCATATTCCTCGCCATATAAATTCCTATAATTGCATAGATATATATTTGCCTCTTTTATATTGCACTTTGTGTCATTTATAGAAAAAACCGTGTGTCCTTTTGCCGCATTTACGTCAAATACGATCTGCTTTTCTACTATACTGCATCCACTTAACATTAAGGATATGCCTGCTGCCAAAAACATTGATTTTTGTATCTTTTTCATAAATTATCCCTCTACAATAAGGAATCTGCCACTTGGCATCGAAAACACTTCGCTCTGATCTAAAAGTTCATCATCTGACATACCTGATATATCTGAGCCGGCATCCTCAAAATAATCTCTGACCTCATGTATATCCTCACATACTACAGCCATGCAGTCTTCTAAAAATTCTTCTGCCGCCTCAGGTGTCTGCGCAACCTCCTCCGAAAAAAGCTGTGCCTGTTTCTCCAGAAATGTATTTAAAACCTCTTCATCATACTCGTACATGATCAATCCTCCATTTTTTAAAAATTATACCAATCAATCCCTAAATTTAAAAGTTCCTGATAAATCCTTGATATAGGCAGACCTACCACATTGTTGTAGTCCCCATCGATCTTTTTGATGTAGATCGCACATTTTCCCTGTATCGCATATGCACCGGCCTTATCCATCGGCTCCCCTGTCTTTACATATCTGTCTATTTCCTTCTGCGATATGTCATACATCGTGACATCTGTTTTTTCAAAGAAACTGTGGATCCCTGCACGCATCTGTTTGTTGATCAATACTATAGTCACTCCCGTATATACACTGTGCACTTTTCCCGAAAGCATTGAAAGCATTTCTTTTGCAGCATCTTCGTCTTTGGGCTTTCCCAGTATTTTATCCTCATACGAAACAATAGTATCGGCACCTATGATCATTATATCCGATGGTGTGGTTATATCTTTGTGATTTTGTTCATATGTTGTAACCATGGAGGCTATCTCCATAGCTTTCTGCTTTGAAAGTTCAACAACAACCTCTGATGGGACAGATTCCGTGATCACTTCCTCTGATCTGGCAGGACAGATCTCAAAATCAAGTCCTGCCTGCTCTAAAAGTTCCTTGCGCCTCGGCGATCCCGAAGCAAGAATTATTCTGCTCAAATCTTTATAACCTCCCTGAGGCGGAATGAATAAATAAGCATCTCATCCGCCCTGTATGTTTTTTCCTCTGTTGAGAAAATCCTTGAAAGCGCATCTGCATAATAAAGTAACTGCGTCTTATACTTTGTGACTAGTTCGTCTGCGCTGTCCACCCTGTCAGTCTTATAGTCGAGGAGAATTATTTTGTCATCCTCTATCCAGAAAACGTCGATAATTCCCTGAACAAGTACACCATCACATTCCATGACAAACGGTTTCTCACGGAAGAGATTTCCCTGCGCATCTGCCTTTGCCATCCTCTGTCCTGTATCAGACATTAGAAATTCCTTTATTCCCGATGGATTTACAAGTTTTTTCATATCATCTGTTATGAGTTTTTCATCAAGCATACGCGAAATATCCTTTACCACATATCCGTATGCCTGTTTTTCATAATCTAAATTTATATCAAGTGCGCCCTTAAAGTCAAGACATTCCATAACTCTATGCACCGCTGTACCACGCAGCGCCCCTTTATTTACATCGCTTTCAATAAAAACAGCCTCATTTTTCTTTGCAAAATCAGGCACATATGGCTCTGTATCTTCAGCCAGGAAATCCATTTTCTCTGCTTCTTTTTGTGTCTGCCCATATTTTTCTGTCATGGAATCACGCTTAAGCTCAGAGACAGAGTACTTGCTTTTTTGCGTTATATCCTTTGCATATGGATAATCATATGAAAAGCCATCTGCTATTTTTCCTGCTTCATTTTCATCTGCCTGCCTGATCTTTTCAATAAGCTGCATCCTTGATACGTCACTGTCTGCCAGATCCTGTGCAATTCGGCTTGCAAATTCATCAGCATCTATCGTTGAAATAGTATATTTATCGGGATATGAAAGCAGTGCCGGTATGATCCAGTCCAGATAGCAGGCCGCCCCTTCCCTCTGCGCAAAGCTTATAGGCTTTCCTTTTAAAATATTTCCGCGGTACTTTTCATATGACTTAGATACATCCTTTAAACTTCCGGTCAGTATGATTTTTTCCTTTGCACGGGTCAATGCTACATAAAGTACACGAAGCTCCTCGCCAAGACTCTCCCTTTTTATCCGGCCTTCGATCTCAGATCTTATAAGTGACCTGCGCTTTGTCCTTGGATTTTGCGTGCGCTCGATAAGACCAAGCCCCATATCGCTGTGCAGCACAAGATCTTCTGTTGTTTCTCTCAGATTAAATTTTCTGCCAAGCCCTGAGACAAACACGACTGGAAACTCGAGTCCCTTACTTTTGTGTATCGTCATAATACGGACAACATCATCATTTTCACCTGATACATCAGCCTCACCATAATCGATCTCATATTTCTGCTGTATCGCAATATAGCGTATAAAGTGAAAAAGCCCTTTAAACGATGTCTTTTCATAGGAAACCGCCATCTCAATAAGCATGTTTATATTCTGTATACGACGTCTGCCTGCCGGCATCGCTGCTGCATATCTGTCAAAGCCGGTTTCATCAAGGATCATATGCAAAAGCCGGTGGATGGACGTATCCGGAACAGCAGCATGCAGCTTATTATATAATGCTGCAAACCCGGCAAGCATTCCATCCTCCTCCTCCATCTCTATAAGTGCCGCCTGCGAAAACGACACATCCCTGTGGTTTACACTTATCTGTGCAAGCTGTTCATCATCTAATCCTGCTATCGGAGACTTAAGTACAGCCGCCATCGGGATATCCTGTAAAGGATTATCCAGTATCTGTAAAAATGAAAGGATGACCTGTATCTCATATGACGAAAAATAACCTGTCGATGACTCTACATGCGCCGGAATATCACAGTCCTTTAATACTGCTGCCACTGTATTGCCCCAGGTTGCAACACTTCTTGATAAAATAACGATATCCGAATATCTGGCATTTCTGGGCTTATTATCCTTTTTGTCAGTCACAAATCCATTTTCCATAAATCCTTTGATCCTGTTTGCGATCATAAGAGCCTCTATCTGCACCTTATCTCCATCCTCATCCTCTATTATACGGCTTAAGTCTTCATCCTTCATATCGATAAGCATTATTTCCGGTTTCATGACCTCATCCGTATTTTGGGTATTTTCAAAAGCAGCGCCGGCATAGAGTGCCGCATCATCATCATATTCCACATTTCCCAGATCCTTAGACATGATCTTATAGAAAATATCATTTGCAAAATCAATAACCTGATTTCTGCTTCGGAAATTTTTATGCAGGTCTATTCTTTGGTTTTTACTCTCATCTATTGAATAGCTATTAAATTTACTCATAAAAAGTTCAGGCTTTGCAAGTCTGAATCTGTAAATACTCTGCTTTACATCGCCCACCATAAACATATTTGGAGTGTCTGTATCATTTCTTGAAATCGCACAAAGTATATCTTCCTGAACCTGATTACTGTCCTGATACTCGTCAATCATGATTTCCTCAAACTGCTTCTTAAATTCAAGTGCGGTCGCAGTCGGAAGAAGAGTCTGTTTATCTATAAGTATCTGAAGTGCAAAGTGCTCTATATCAGAAAAATCAAATACTTTTTCTGCCTTTTTTGTATTCCATTGTCTCCAAAAATTCAAGCGACAGTCTTATAAGCTCATCTACATATGGTTTCTGTCTTTTTATCTGCTTAAAAATCTGTTCAATATCCATTGAAAAATAATTTTTCTTTAATTTTACTATGGAATCCTTTGCTGCATTTCTAAGGCTCTTTACTCGTTCTTTCAGTGCCGCATCACCATCAAATTTCCTTATAACAGCAATATTTCCCATCTTTATCCCATCTGCAAAGGCACATAGCGACGCAAAATCAGATACCTCGTCAAGTCCATCAAACATACTCAAATCATCCGCTATTGTCGCAGCGTACTTCTCAAGTCCCGCAACAGAATCCGCAAGCTCATATGCTTCGGCAAGCTGATCCTTTATCTCTTTAAGAATGGCTGTGCAATACTGTGTTATATCATTTATTATGTCTGATCCATTAAGCTTTTGGGGATCATCTATATCATATAGATCAGAAAGCGCTTCTATCCACTTTACCGGCCATGAACTGCTCGCTGAAACTTTATATATCTGCTCTACCATCTGCCTTACGGCATTGTCACTTCTACCCTTTGAATATGTGTCTATAAGAGTCAGAAAAGCCTCATCACCTTTCTTGTAATTTTTTTCAAATACCTCATCCATCACGTCTTTAAGTAAAAGCGTAAGCTCACCATTTTCTCCTATCCGAAAATCCGGGTCGAGATTTATCTCTGAAAAATGATTCTGTACAACAAAAAGACAGAATGAATCTATTGTCGTGATAAGTGCATTATGTACAAGTGTTGACTGTCTCATAAGGTTCTCATTTTCAGGATCTTCAAGTCTCTTTTTGTCTATTGCGAGACTTACACGTTCCCTCATCTCTGCAGCAGCCGCCTTTGTAAAAGTAACCACAAGCATATTGTCTATATCTATAGGATTTTTGTCGACTGCTATCCTGTTTATGATCCTCTCTACCAGAACAGCCGTTTTTCCTGAACCTGCCGCCGCCGACACAAGTATATTCCTGTTTCTGTAATCTATTACTTTCTGCTGTTCACTGGTCCATCTGACTTCCAACGCAATTCTCCTTGTCTATTTCTTATGGATGTCTGTGTTCATCCGGTCTATCACTTCATCCTTTTTCATGTTTGGCATACTTCTTCCCACAAATCCCGGAAGCTTAGAACCTATACGGCATACCGGCTGGTATGCGCAATAGGCACAACTGTCTGATTTTATGGAACTGAAAGGGTTTACCGAAATATCACCGTTATATATATCATCTGCGATCTGTTTTAACTTCTTACCTGCATAATCACAGATTATGTCTATCTCTTCTTTTGATGCGACTTTTGAATAGGCATCCGGTGTCATATCCTTTTTCAGCTTTACCGGTATAACATCCGAAGCCCCTTCAAAATCTGTATCCATTCCACGATATGCATTTTCATCTGAATTTATAAGTCCGTCCGGTTTAAGACGGCGTAATATCATGGTATTTATCTCTTCCTCACTTATCATATCGTCTGGCGTATCATCCCCAAGATCTATAACAGGATCATCAATATGATAATAAAGCATTCCTCCCGGCATCACTTCAAGAAGCGGATTTTCTTTTTCTTTCTGCCTCAGAACACAGTCCATATATACTGCAAGCTGCAGCTGTACCATAATATATTTTTACGAGATCAAATGCCGTATTGCCCGACTTGTAATCAAGTATTTTTACATAAAGCTTACCGTCATCCTTAAAAAGATCAACCCTGTCTATCCGCCCTTTTAATGAGACTTCCCCTGCATCTGATCTTAAGTTTTGTGAAAAACCGACCTCAAAATCTTTCGGGATAAATCTTCCTTTTCTTATCTGAACAGTAAGCGCCCACACTGTCTGGTCAAAAACCTTTTTCATCTGTTCTATCTGATGCAGATTCTGTGCAGTCATGTATTCTCCCATGCCCGGATAGCCCTCTATTGTTTCCTCAATAGCCTGCACTGTGAGTTTTTTCCTGTCATTATCATTTATTGTAAACCAGTCGTCCTGTCCAGCCTCAAGCTTGCTGCTGTACCGCTCAAGTGCAGCATGATAGATATTTCCAATATCGAGAGACGAAAATTCTCCCTCCTCACGCTCCTTTAGTTTTAACCCATAATTCAAAAAATGTGCATATGCGCAGCGGCAGAACTGTTCAAACCTTGTTATGCCACCCTCTATTTTCCTGCCGTATACTGCCTGTGCCACATTTTTACTTATTGGATCATTACTGTAATGCTCAAATTTTGCGTTGATATACTTTGAAATTTCATCCGGATCTGTAAGTTCAAGCGCTCTCGCCAGCCCATACCACCTCTTATCTGCATCAGCCGATATCAGGTACATCTGCGCAGACTGCTGTGTTGAAATCTCATATAACATTCCGGCATCTTCGATATTATGAACCGAAAGCTTAGGAAACATTGAAAGAAATGTCCCTATTATATATGACGGCTGTCTTGATTTTCCCGAACCATCGATCCTGCTGTAGCTTATATGAAGCTGCTCTGATGGCTTTGTCATATTAAGATACAGATAGAACTTCTGGATAAAAGCCTGCTCCCTCGCTCCTGGTGCAAGTTCTATATCCATGTCACAAAGCTGCTGTCTTTCATACTGGGATATTATTCCTCCGCGTCCTGCCGCCTTTGGAACGACACCATCGTTTACGCCTATAAAAAACATTACCTTTATATCTGTAAGTCTCGTCCTTTCAATATCACCGATCGTTACTGTATCATATCCCGGCGGAATTACAGCCACCTCCGCTGCATCCAGTCCTGCATCAAGGATGTCGGTAAACTCCGCTACACTCATTTTCTCATCGCCCAGGAGCACGACATATTTTTCAAAGATTTTCATGATGATACGGTATATCTGACCATATTCCTTTGATTTAGTCTGCATTCCAAGACTTAAATATTCCTGCTCTTTAAGTGCAAGCTTTCTTTGAATATCTAGAGTAACCGACAGATTATATATAGCCATTATATAATCCTCCACGGTAACATCCGACGCCATATATGCCTCCCACACAGGTGTAAGGATATCCATGATCTTTATGCGGAGTTCATCCATCGCCTGTGGATCAAATGCATTTTTGTTTCTCGTCGTGCGCACCCATTTACGCATCCATGCTTTTTTGCCTCGTATGCCTGTTGCAAGCAGATAATTTTCGAGTGTATCGATCTGTTTTGTTTCTATATCACAAAAGCCACATCTTAAAAATCTAAGAACCGACTCTGCCGAAAAATCCTTTTCTATAATATCCGGCACTGACCTTATAAACTCAATAAAAGGATGAAGTAGTATCTCTTTTGTCGTATCTACAAAATATGGAATTTCATATTTGCCGAAAATGCTTTCGATATAATTATCATAAATACCAACATCCCCTGTAACAACCGCTATATCACGATATCTGAGTCCGTTTTGTCTTATAAGCTTATTTATCTTCTGGGCTGTGCGGACAAGCTCATCCTTTGGATCCTTAAGACACTCTATGTGTATATCCTTTGGAATTTCATTATATTTTTTCTGCCTCTTCCTAAAAAGGTTCTGCTCCATGAATAAAAGCTCCGGTGCATTTTTTAATCTGTGATTATCATTAAGGATAACAGCGTCTTCAACATCTACATGAAGCATATCTGCCATTTTGAGCAGGCTTTGTATCGTCTTTTTAGGCATATGAAAAAGTTCATGTATGCCTTTTGTATGAAACATATCTTCATCAGAATCTATGGTGAGAGTTACATATATCTTTTTTGATACCAAAAGAAGTTTTTTCATAAGTTCATTCTGTATCGGAGTAAAACCCGTAAACTCATCAAAACATATCACCGCATCCTTTAGGATTTCAGACTTTTCTGCGACATCTGAAAGTACATTTAAAATCTCCTCAGCAGTAATATAGCGTTCCTCCATAAACCGGTTAAACTCTTCATACATGATAAGGACATCCGAAAGCTTTGCCCTTAAATTTTCTGAGAGTCTGCCGCTTTCAATGTGGCGCTTTAGTTCCGCCGGACTGATATTATACTGGACAAACTCTGACAGAAGTGATTTAACCTCGCTTACATATCCTATCCGGTTCATATTTGCCTTCATCACACCAAGCCTTGCTGCATTGTCCGATGCAATCTTTCTAAGAACAAGATTTTTTCCTGTTTCCTCCAGAACTTCTACATTTTTTATTCCCAGTTCGTCAAACACACGATACGCAAGCCTCTTAAAACTAAGCACGTCAATATTCATGATGGCATGGTTTAAAGAAAGCCTTACCAGCTGTTTCTGTGTCTGCATTGTAAACTGTTCCGGCACGATAACAAGATAATCCTTCTTTGGATCTTCTGCCGCCTCTTTTACTATTTTCCTGTATATATATTCTGTTTTTCCGCTGCCGGAATTGCCTAAGATAAATTGTAATGACATAATAAAAACTCCATGGTAAATTACAAAAATACTATTTGTAATTATACCATGAAGTATATTTTTATTACACTATAATTTAGTGTTTATAACGAACTATTTAGTTTTAATTTTTTTCTTTGCAAGCTTTAAAAGCTTTCTCTTTCTAAAGAGCATTACCGATGGTGCCCCTACAGCTGCCACTCCTGTTCCTCCTACTACTCCGTAGAATAACGGCTTATTCTCGAAGAACAGTATCAATGCATTTGAGGATACTGTTATCCCCTTATAGCTGTATGCTTTTACGTTTGTGCTTCCGTCTGCACCGATTGAGCAGTCTGCGCATAATACTGCCACCTGCTTATTGATTCCCTCCGGTATGCTGAATCTTATTTTTCCATCGTTTTTACTGAGGTAGTCTGTAAGCTCATCCCCACTGAGGTCTGATACGACTTCCTCCTCATTTCCATCTGAGTCAAGGATCGTCACCTTCACCCTGCCAAGCTTTCCGCCGTCATCTTTAGGCATCAGTGTCACATCCCTCGATGTTCCCCTGTAGTTTCCGCCGTCTTCTATTCCGCTTACTGTAAACACCGGTGCAGTTTTGTCGATAATGAAGTCAACGTTTACATTTTTTAAGTCACTGTATGCAACTGATGATGCTTTGTCCTCTGACTGTGCGACTATATTGTATTCTCCTTCATCCTCAAAAAGATCCCTGTCTATATGGTACTCATATCTGTTCCAGCTTTCATCCTGGCCTGATCTTGCCACCGTATAATCAGTTCCCTCGTTAAGCTGCGTTCCGTTTAACAGTATACTGTAGTTTACAAGCGGATCTGCGTTTGTCTCCACAAGCACGATATCCTGTGTCTGTTCCTGTATGTAATGGTCATTTACCACTCCCATCGAATAATCATCAAGGGCAAATACCGATCCGTTCCTGTTTACTGAGAAATCCATAAGATCATCACCTGCCTGCAGGTTCAAAGTCTTTGCGTTTCCCTGTGCATCTGTTATGTTTACTGTATCATACACATTTCCCGCCTTGTCTGAGGCGCTGCATGTGAACGAATACATTCCGTCTTCCTCAAGGTTTCCATACTCGACTCTCTGGCCGTTTCCGATGGATGTTACATTTCCCTCAACTGTCTTCTTTACAAATTTTCCGTTTTCATATACAACTGCTGAAAGTACAGGTGTAAATGTGTCAAAGTTTGTGTCCATGCATTCGACCGCAAACCCTATGTTTCCCTGTGAGCTGTTTGCAGAGCCCGGTGTGATACCGCTTATGCTTACAGATGGTTTTGTAAGGTCGATACAGAAGTTCTGGCTTTCAAGGTCTGCCGCCTTGTTTCCGGCTTTATCAGTGTAAGCCATTGTCCATGTGTATACAGCATCCTGCGCAAACGAGATGGTTGCTGTATGTGTATCCCCACTGTCTGACCAGCTGCTTACAGACGGAGCTGACGCTGCATTTGCATTATCTGCCGCACTCATTGTAAGCTGCATTCTCGCTTCTCAAAATTGTGCTCTGTTATCGTGACCGTTGCGGTCCTTGTTTCTTTAAAGTAGTTTCCATTCTGTGCATTGTTGTTGTCATATGAAACAGAGATCACAGGTATAGTCATGTCTATCGTGAACTTATCCGGTGCTGTAGAATTTCCGTAACTTACTCCGTCATTTCTGTTTCCTGCAGCATCTGTCATCGAAACATCAAATGTATAGTCTGCATCTGATCCATAGTAGATCGTTGCATAATGCGTGATGTCATCTCCGTTTCCTGTTCCGTATGATGTGCTCCATCCGGAAAGTGAAGGTATGCCGCCCTCGCTTGATGTAATCACCGGAAGTACCTTTGTCTCGTCAAAGTTTCTTTCTGTGACCTTTATCGTCGCAGTTCTTGCCTCTTTGAAATATGCACCATCACCAAATGATGTATCCCCGTCATTATTGTCATAGCTTACCTCGATCTGCGGGGATGTGATGTCGATCTTTACCGCATTTGTCGTGCTGTATACGTTTCCTGCATTATCTGTCGCTGTGACCTGTATCTGCACATCATTGCTGTTATTCTGCGCTGCATTTACCACGATCCCAGTCTTTATGTCTTTCTTAAGATCTACAAGACTCTTTGCTGTATCTGTATATTCGTAAAGGCTTCCTTCCTGTGTCACCTGCCCAAGATTTATCACCTGATATGTGACACTTTTTATCCCTGATGCTATTTTTCCATTTACATCATCCGAAACGCTTATATTTACCGGAACATCCGATGTGTAGATACCTGTATCTGAATCCGGTATGTCCACGCTTATCTTCGGAGCCTGTGTATCAGTCACGACTGCGTTTGTACTTATGTATGTCACGTTTCCGGAATAATCAGTTATCTTTAAGTATACAGTATAGTTTTTATCTGTCTTTTCTATAAATGCGCTGTATGATCCGTCCGGTTTTACGCCTGATATTTCTTTCCATGCAGTAATTCCGGAGAGGTCTTTAAGTGCGCCGTCATTTTCTGTCACATAGTAACTTACGCTCTTTACCTTTGAGAATGAATCTCCCACTTTTCCTGAAACTGTAAGTGCAGACTTTGAAAAACGTGAGATCTCATATTTTCCGCCGGTTACAGCCTCTTTCCATATGGTGTCAGCTCCTGCCGAAAGACCATTGTATTTTATGTCTCCGAAAGGATTTACCGTATCAATGATGAAGCTGTCGGATTTTTTATCTGCTATCACAAATCCATCATTTACATTGTCTGAAAGGTCTGTGACTTTCACATCGATCTTATATTTGTGATCATTTTTGAAAAATACAGGTATTGAAAACTTTGCGTCTACTCCTGTCGTAACCGTTCTCCAGCCTCCAAGGCTTACTCCGTCGACAGCATTTTTGGTCACATCAACTGCTTCTTTTCCATCTTCAGAAACAAGTATCTCTACCTTGTCCGGATCAAAAAATGTATCATATTCCGTGATCGTAACTGTCGCTGTTCTTTGTGTGTTGTAATACTCTGTTCCTCCGACAGTGCTGAACGATACCTTATCAGGAGCACTGTCTGTTCCGTATGCCACATCTGCTGCCGGAGCTTTTGTGTTTATCCTGAACTTATTTTCATTATCAAGGTGAGTCACTGTCTCGTTGTCTGCCTTGTCAATGACCTTTACATATACATCGATCCAGTCGTTGTTTACAAGTTCTTTTGGAATGGTAACTGTCTTGTTTACAGTGTCATTTGTTCCTGCCTTGTCACTTCCCTGTGGGAATATCTCTTTCCAGTCTGATGCATCTGCGCTTCCTACTGTTATTTTGTAGCTCATCGACTTAATTCCTGAAAGGCTGTCGGATGCTGTGATATCTACATCCACATCTTTGTTAAAGTAATTGTTTGTCTTCTTTCCTTTTGTCTTTTTATTAAGCACGACAGAAGCATCCGGAGCAGTCGTATCGACATTTACACTAGACTCTATCTTCTTTACATTTCCTGCAGCATCATAGACTAAGACTTTTACTATAAGATCTTCATAATCATAAAAATGTCCTGCCTCCATTGGTATCTCGATTTTTCCTGTGGCGGTTTTGTCACCGGTCTTAAGCCCATCAAATGTAATGGTCCTGTCTTCTTTTCCGATCACGTCACCGGTCTTGCTCGTTATAGTATATGACGCATTTTTTATTCCGCTTGTCGCATCTGAAACATTGAGTGTGAAATCAACTTTCTGGTTGTGCCATCCGTCTTTATTCGCACTGTCATCCCCAACAAGCTCTGCATCCGGCTTTGTTGTGTCAACATTTATCGTTTTGGATTTTTTTGTCTCATTTCCGGCAACGTCCCTTGTCGTTGTAGTGATTACAAGTGCACCGTAATCATACAGCGGACTGTCTGATTTTTTGATAACAAATGATCCATCTGCACTTCCATTTCCTTTTTCGAAATCTGAAAAAGTAACGGCACGGTCTGCATCCCCTATGACGCTTCCGTCCGGAGCTGTAACTGTATATGTCACAGATTCTATACCGCTTGTCGCATCATATGCTGTTGTCTTAAATGTGATGTCATCATTGTACCATCCGGTATCATTTGCCTCTGTTTCTGTTTCAATGTCCGCATCCGGTTCTGTCGTATCTATGCTTGTGTTCTTTACGATCTCTGTCGTATTGTCTGCCATGTCCGTTATGCAAACTGTGATGACCAGGTCGCTGCAGTCAAATCTGTGGTCTTCTGCCGGAAGGACGATCTTTCCTGCCACCCGGTTATTTCCTGCAGCAGTTCCTGCGTCATACGATATATCTTCACCATCTACTAAAACGCTGTCATCATCACTTCTCTTTACAGAGTAAGTGATGCGTCTTATTCCACTTGTTTCATCCTGCGCTGTCACGGTATATACCTTGTCCTCTGTAGTCCATGCCTTATCTGACGTGTCCTTTACTTCCCCGTCCGGGGCTTTTGAATCAAGGTTTACCGGAATACTCTTTATCTCAGATACGTTTCCTGACATATCCTCCGCAGTCACATTTACAGTAATTCTTCCATCATTTATAAAATCATCTCCTGATGGAATTGTAAACTGACCGGATACATCACATGGATTTCCATCATTTAATGAGAAACTACACTCGTCTTTTATAAGCGTTTTCTTTCCACATGTAACTGTATAACGTACTTTTTTTATTCCTGAAAGATTATCCGAAGCTGAAACGTTTATATCTACATCTTTTCTGTTCCATGAATCATCGTTTGGCTTTGTCTCATCAGATATGCTTACATTTTCCACTACAGGTATAGTCTCATCGTACACAACCCCGTCCGAACTTATATACCTTGTATTGTCACAGTTATCTGTTATCTTTACATAAATAATGAACTTTCTGTCCTCTGCAGGTATCTGGTTTTTAAATTCATAATCTCCACCAAGTTCCAGCTCATCCCACTTCAGGTCAGCCGACATAAGCTGCGTATCGCTCAAAACGGCATCTGAATAAATATATCCTGCATATTTTACCCTGCTTAAAGAATCACACACATTTCCTTCCATATATGTGACCATATTTGAATAAACATTATATGAAAGCTCACCTCTGTTAAGAACACGGTCAGCCCAGTTTCCGAAATCCGTTTTTTTCGAATCATCCCTGTATCCTATAAGGGAAAAATTACCGGAAGGAATCTCATTATCAAGAAGGAATGAAAGACTTCTGTCACCGGAAACTTTGATATCGGAAACGGTGTTGCTGTTTCCTGCCTTATCTGTTGCGATAACATAGAGACTGTATGTATGTCCGCAGTCAAAATTTACATTTATTGAATTGTTATTCCAGTCTCCTATTGTGACACCTTCCACTGCATCCTTTTTCTTTGCAATGTCAGCTTCTTTTCCGTCATCTGACTGTACCATTATCTTTACACTGTCAGCATCAAAGTTTCTGTCGTCGACAGTTATGACAGCTGTCTTTGCCTTGTTGTAATAGTCTATCGTTCCGGCTCTTGTGACAGGAGCCGAATCCGCTTTTTCATCATCTTTGTCGCAGAACCTGACTCCGACATTTGGAGCTGTTATATCGATAGTAAACTTCTCATCATCATTAAGACATGCCGACTTGACATTTCCCGCCATGTCGGTCACCATCACATAAACGTTAAGCTTTTTAGCAAAGCCTATGCCTTTATCTATGGTTATAGACTTTTCAAAACTCTTATCCCCAGCTATTCCATCAAAGATTTCTTCCCCCTTGCTCCAGTCAAGGGTATCTCCATCCTGAAGAACAACATATTTTACAGAAGCAATGCCCGAAAGATCATCACCTGCCGATATATTGACATCTACATTTCTATTAAAGAAGCGGATTTTACTGTTAAGATTAACCGCTGGCTCATTGATAACGCTGTCATTTTTTATCTTAAGCTCCTTTGTCTGGCATTCATGCCCTGTATTATCATAAACCCATGCTTTTAATACAAGGTTATCCCCCTGATAATTATATGGTATTTTTATACTTCCACTTGCAAGACCATTATTAGTCTCAAGCGAAACATCCGACTTATCCACTAAAACTTTTCCATCAGCTCCTGTCAGCTGGTACTTTATCGCACCAACATCTGAACCTGTATCCTTCGCTGCGATATTTACTGTTATATCTCCATTATTCCATCCATTTTCATTCGGTCTGCATCCTGCGGAAAAATCAAACTCACTGACCTGTGGTGCCTCGCTGTCATAATTAAACGAAATCGTCGTCTCACCAGTCTCCACAACATCTTTAATCTCATCTCCTTCGAAGATGCCCTTTCCGATCGATACAGGGATATTATTAGTTCCCTGAATTAAAGACAGTCTGTCTGCAGCTATTCCATCTTTGCTCCACATAGAATCGTCATCGCCCTGAAGCTTTATCACATATGTATTTCCGTCCGCACTGTCCGCTTTTGGAACGATACCAGAAAAATCGGTGTAAATGTCGGTATCTTTGTATTTAGTACCTGCGATATCCCAGTAGGCAGAGTAGTTGTTGTAATCTGCCGGGATAATACTGGTAGTATAGTAAAAATCATCTATTCCCTTATATCTGTCTGTCTCCGGAGCCACCACATGAACTTTTACAGTTCCATAAGTGCCTTTGGCTTTCCACTGGCCATTCGTTTCAAAATTTTCTGCCTTTTTAACGAGGTCTGCGCCTTCATCATCTTTTATACAGTAAGTAATATTACCATTATAAGAACTGTCACTTGATTTATACAAAGCAGAACCATCCTGCTTTGTATAGATCTTATCCTTAGGCTCTTTTCCCTCTACAGGGATGAGTGAATGGGAAATTTTTTCCATTGTGACCGGCTTCGAAATCTCTTTATAACTGTGTGCCTCCTCATTAACAAGGCGTGCACGGAATGTAACCTTTCCCGGCTTGGAAATCTTTAAAATCTTGCCTGTGCTCTTGTCAACCGTAGCAACATCAGTATTATCAGAATAAAATTCCTGAACAAAACCATCCATTTCCTCTGGCTTTATATTTGTCTGGATAGATGTTTCCTCGGCACTCATTTCCATGGTATCTGGAAGATTTTTGAAATCGTAGGAACTGAATGGATCTTTGAGGAGGGTTACATCATTGTATTCTTTATCCGTAAATGCTTTGAATGTATTCTCATATATTAAATATCCACTATAAGCAATTTTTATACGATAATTTTTTTCGTCTGTAAATCCACTAATCACTACCTTGTATATATTTGTTGTTAATTCTTTTTTTATCTCATATTTTATTCCATCAATTTCATTTTCATCCTCATTCATTATATTAATATTTAATTTTGAGGAATCCAATACTGATTCATCTATATCATGTAAGTCTAAACAAATCGTAAATTCACTTTCTGCACCGACTGATGTAAAATTAGTTGGTAATATCGTAAATACCATCAATATTGCCATAATAAACGATTTAACTCGCTTTTTCATTTCCATACTCCTCATCTTCTTTAGAATTTGACTATTCCCTTTACTACTTTATATCTATTACCATTGTAATTCATATATCCTGTGTAATTCCATGCAACCTTTCCTTTGCTTACGGCATACCAGTTTTTGCCGTATTTACAGAGGGTTGTCTTCGAGAAATTTACAACTCCATTGTTTATATACCACCATGTTCCATTATATTTGCAGAGGGTTGTTTTAAATCTTACTGCACCTTTTTCTACATAAAACCAATTTCCATTTAACTTGCAGAGCCCTGTTGCATTGAAATTTACTTTGCCCTTGCTTACATACCACCATGTTCCATTATATTTGCAAAGTCCGGTTGCATTGAAGTTTACTTTACCACTGCTTACATACCACCAGCTTCCATTGTACTTGCAAAGCCCTGTTGCATTGAAGTTTACTTTTCCGCTGCTTACATACCACCAACTTCCATTGTATTTGCAGAGTCCTGTTGCATTGAAATTTACTCGTCCTCCGCTTACATACCACCAGCTTCCGTTATATTTGCAAAGTCCGGTTGCATTGAAGTTTACTCGTCCTCCACTTATATACCACCAGCTGCCATTATATTTACAAAGACCATTATATTTAAAGTTTACCTTTCCATTCTGAACGTACCACCATGATCCATTGTACTTGCATAAGGTATTTGCATTATAATCTACTTTTCCATTATGTATGTAATACCATTCGCCATTATATTTACAGAGTGTTGTCTCGTCACTTGTCTTTCCGTTCTTTGTATACACAAGCATACCATTGTCCATCGTAACAGACTCTGTTTTGTCTACCTTGCCATTTTTGATATTCCATGTTGAACCATTATAGTCATATAGCATATTCGCACTGCAATCTACAGATCCATTTTTTACATAATATGTATTTCCATCATAATCACATAATCCAGTATATGATGTATCTCTCAGACCATTTTTATAATAAAAGAGATTATCTCCTGATTTTTCTAGCCCTGTTAAGTTAAATACCATTGAATTTGGAAGTTCTGAGTTGCAAACAAGATATGTACCATAATACTTTATTTCTGATGATTTAATCCCAACATATGTCATATCTATATCATGATTATTTATTATTTGACCATATAGAAAATACATTCCCTTATCCAATAATATATATTTATTACGATCTTTATCATAATAATATAATTTCATATTTTTCTCTGACAATGAATACTTATAAATATCATTGTATTCTAAACATTGATATAATTCTACTTCTCCCTTATCAAAAAATTTTTCGTATAAATTATTTTTTTTATCTGTACTATTCAAAGAAAAAGTATAACAAATAATTCCTCGACTATTCATATTGTCTATAACATTTTTGTCTTCATTATATATAACTTTAAACGAATACATGTTTTCTTGATCAGTCATTTGCTCAAAGTAAATATTATAATAATCCATGGAATCATAAAAACAAGGACATAATTTTATATTCCATCCATATGCATTAATTCTCTTGGCAATAGATGACTCGATTTTTGCTGTCTGCTTTACAGTTGTTATTGCTACCACATTTCCAGATGTCATATAACTGCTATTGGCAACATCCTTTAATATGTCATCAATACTGCGTTCTGTCTTATCAATCAAAATATATGCTACATACTTTTCTTTTCCATTAAGGACTTCCTTGCATATGTAATATCCATCGCCTTCTTCGAGTTTTTTTACCTTACGCATATTAGCACCATACAATTCATTGTTCTGTGTCTCATCAACAACTACATTTTCATCTGCTTGCTCCTCCTGTGTTTCTTCCACCTCCACACTTTCATCTGTCTGCTCCGTTGCATACGTCGTAACGTTTCCGCATGTCACAATCATTGCTCCGGCAAGCAGCATTGCTCCCAGCTGTCTTACTATTTTGCTTTTCATAACATCCTCCTAAATCCATCTAATCTAATCGTTATGTCCGCTATTATAACATATTGTTAATAACGTTTATGGTTACTTTTCGAAATATTTATTTTTTCTACATTTTCGTATTTTTTTTAATTTTATTACATTATTCTTTGTGCACTTTTTCTGCTCCTTTTTGCCTATTTATGCTTTAAATCCGAACGTAAACGGAAAATCTTTATCTTGGAATTTTGTATCTCTATTTTGCCAATACAGTATATTCATTCGGCGGCTGGGGTGTTTTGGCAGAGTGCATGTCTGCCGCAGACTTTCGAACTATGAGAAAGGCTGTGGTAGACATGTGCTCTGACAAAAAAGCCCAGCCACCCAATGCCACAACCTTCATCTTCTTTAGAATTTAACTATTCCCTTTACTACTTTGTACTTTTTGCTGTTGTAATTCACATATCCTGTGTAATTCCACGCAACTTTTCCTTTACTTACAGCATACCAGTTTTTACCGTATTTACACAGGGTTGTCTTCGAGAAATTTACAACTCCATTGTTTATATACCACCATGTTCCATTATATTTGCAGAGGGTTGTTTTAAATCTTACTGCACCTTTTTCTACATAAAACCAATTTCCATTGAACTTGCAGAGCCCTGTTGCATTGAAATTTACTTTTCCCTTGCTTACATACCACCATGTTCCATTATATTTGCAAAGGCCTGTTGCATTGAAGTTTACTTTACCACTGCTTACATACCACCAGCTTCCGTTATACTTGCAGAGCCCTGTTGCATTGAAATTTACCTTACCACTGCTCACATACCACCAGCTTCCGTTATACTTGCAAAGACCGGTTGCATTGAAGTTTACTTTGCCACTGCTTACATACCACCAGCTTCCGGTATATTTACATAGTCCGGTATAGTTGAAGTTTACTTTGCCTCCGCTTACATACCACCAGCTTCCGTTATATTTGCAGAGACCATTATATTTAAAGTTTACCTTGCCGTTCTGAACATACCACCATGATCCATTGTACTTGCATAAGGTATTTGCATTGCAATCTACTTTTCCATTATGTATGTAATACCACACTCCGTCATGCTTGCAGAGTGTTGTTTCATCGCTTGTCTTTCCATTCTTTGTATATACCAGTGATCCATTGCTCATTGTCACGGACTCGGTTTTATCAACCTTGCCATTTTTTATATTCCATGTGGAACCGCTATAGTCATATAGCATGTTCGCACTGTAATCTACAGTTCCACTTTTTACATAATATGTATTTCCATTATAATCACATAATCCAGTATAAGATGTATCTCTCAAACCATTTTTGTAGTATAACAGATTATCTCCAGATTTTTCTAATCCTGTTAAGTTAAAAACCATTGAATCTGGAAGATCTGCACTACATACAAGATATGTACCATAACAATTTATCTTTGAAGATTTAACTTCCATATAGGACCTATCTGCATCTCTGTTATTTATTACCTGATCACACGAAAAATACATTCCTCGATCAAATAATACATACTTATCTCTATTTTCATCATAATAATACAATCTCATATCTTCTCTTGGTACCGGCTGCCTATAAAAATCATTGTCTACGCACTCATACAAACCTACCTCACCTTCTTCCATAAACTTTTCATAAGGAACATTATTTTTATCTGTACTGTCAATAGAAAAACTATACCCTAGAATCCCCTTATTTTTCAAATTATCTATAACACTTTCATCAGTATTATAAGTAACTTTAAATGAGTATTCTTTATCCTCATCATTCATTTTTTCAAAATATATATCATGATAATCCATCGGATTATAAAAACGAGCACATAATTTTATATTCCATTTATATTTTCTAACCTTCTTTATAATGTTAGAATCAATTTTTGCTATTTTCTTTACAGTTGTTATTGCTACTACATTCCCGGCTGTCATATATCTGCTATTTGCAATATCCTTTAATATGTCATCCATACTGCGTTCAGTCTTATCGATTAAAATATATGCTACATACTTTTCTTTTCCATTAAGCAATTCCTTACATATAAAATATCCATCACCTTTTTCTAGTTTTTCTACGTCATCCATTTCAGCACCATATAATGCCTCATTTTGCGCTACATCCACCTCCGCATTTTCATCTGTCTGCTCCGCAGCATACGTCGTAACGTTTCCGCTTATCACAATCATTGCTCCGGCAAGCAGCATTGCTCCCAGCTGTCTTACTATTTTGCTTTTCATAACATCCTCCTAATTTGTGAGAAAATCGCAGCGCCATTTACTCCTGCTAGATTGCCTGGATCCATTCCTCTGTATGTATAAATCTTATTTCTTCTGTGACTATAAACATAGCATTTCCTGGAACTGTAGAAAATTCTGTTATTCCATTTCCAAGTACCGCAGTCTCGTCTACTCTTCCATTTCCAAGCAGTGTTGTTTCCTCAGTTCCGTTATATCCCAGCATAATTGTCTCTTCGACATTACTATTTCCATCTCCAAGAATGGTTGTCTCCTCTACTCTGCTATTTCCATTTCCAAGAATGGTTGTCTCATCTACTCTGCTATTTCCATCTCCAAGAATGGTTGTCTCCTCTACTCTGCTATTTCCATCTCCAAGAATGGTTGTCTCCTCTACTCTGCTATTTCCGTTTCCAAGAATAGTTGTCTCCTCTACTCTGCTATTTCCGTTTCCAAGCACAGTTGTCTCCTCGGCACGATCAAGCCTTGCTGTACTGATTTTTTCTGTGATTTTCTTTTTGCCATTTAAATGAGACTCGTTCGCTTCACCATTAATGACATATGATTCGTTCTGCTGTTTCTTGATATCCTCTATAGCTTTTTTTGCGCTGTGTCCTGTCAGATTTCCGATAATGTTTGGAATCTTAAATACTATAAATAATATAACCGATACCAGAAACATCACGCCACAGGCAATCGCAGCTCCGATAAAGATAAGTCTATATATATCATAACTCATTTTTACTTTCCTCCTTTACCGTATCAATTTTATCAATTGTCTGCTCTATATTCTGCTGAAGCCTATCAATATCATCTTTAATGATAGATTTATCGATTTCCTTGGAATTATCTGACACTCTCTGTAGCAGTTCGATCATATCCTTCTTTGATGTCACCTCAAGAAGCGGAGAAATATTGTTGTTTAATATATCATCTATTTCATTCCATACCTGAAGTTTTGAATCTACACTATCGAATTCTTCTGACTCTTTTTCCAGATCTGATATCTTGCTCCACAACTGCTCATATTCTTCGTACATCTTCTCTGTCTGCCTTATCTTTGCCTCACCATACTGGCTTATAAGTTCAAGGCAATCCGATATATCGCAATAAATCTTCGCTACAGGATATTTATCTACAGACTCTTTATACCATTTTGCAGCGTTGGCATATCGGTCTTTTTCTACATTTATATCATAGTAAAAAAGAAAACTTTCGCCAAAAGTATAGCATACCTGTTCGTATCCGTCCGGATTACTTTTTTTAAGTTGTGACATTACATCATATGTGTGTGAATACCCGTCACTTCCTGTATCATCTATTCCAACCTGGATTTTTGAAAGAATCTGTGCCTCATCCTTATCAAGCACAAAATCAGATATAAGCATATTATTCAGATCGATATATGCCTCCGTTCTCGTAGGATCAGTAACTATAGCCTTGTAATAATCCTCATATGTATCTGCTGCTTTTATAATGTTATCATAATTCTCGCTCTTTTTATTTTCTGCGGAAACATATCCCCATATTGAAGTTGCGCCGAGTGCCGCTGTAAGAATTGATGATGTGATAAAAAGTCCGAGTTTTTTCTTTTGCTTTCTCTTAAAAATGTCATCAATCTCATCGTAATGTTCAAGTGCATACATAAGTTCTGCTGCATTTTGATAACGATTTTGCGGATTAGGCTGTGTGCATTTTAATATAATACGCTCTAATCCACCGGAAAGCGCCGGATTAATTTCCCTTATCGGTCTTATCTCATAAGGTGGCTCACATGGGCTCATTCCTGTGACCAAATGATAAAGTGTAGCTCCAAGACAATAAATATCTGTTCTCGGGTCAGTCTGTCCCATTCCACCGAACTGTTCCGGTGCAGCATATCCCATAGTTCCAAGACATGTGGTATCTGCAAGATTTTTTTCTTTAAATTCCCTTGCTGTTCCAAAATCAATGAGTGCTACATTTCCATCAGGCTTTAACATAATGTTAGCCGGTTTCATATCCCTGTAGATGATAGATGGATTTTGTGAATGAAGGTATCCTAAAACATCGCACAGCTGCTTAGCCCACCTGATAACCTCATCCTGTGGCTGTGCTCCAAACTCATCCAATGCCTTGCTGAGAGAGTTTCCCTGTATGTAATCCATCACAATAAGAAAACGATCATCATCCTCTATAACATCCACAATGTCCGGCAGACATGGGTGGCTTAATTTTTTTAACATATCTGTCTCTGCCACAAGACTTTGTTTTACGACTTCGAAATCTTTTACTCCATCCTTACGGACTTCCTTTATCGCCCACTGTTTATTGGCTTTTTCATTCATGGCAAGATAGACGATACTCATGCCACCATGCCCAACCTCGTTTAGGATTTTGTATTTTCCGTCCACAAGGGAACCTATCTCAAGCATTATGTTCCTCCTATTGAACCTTAATAAGTGCAGCTGTTATATTATCTCTTTTCATATCTTTAAAAACTCCTTACTTCGTTAATGCTGTTAAAATCTGAACAAATACTATGAAAAATATCCATGGATAGAATATACAAAATGCTCTATACCAATATCCTATTGCATTACTATTTCCACTCCAAAAAGCTTTTTTTGGATTATCCAACCAATATACATTTATTTTTTCTCTGAGTGGAGAACCTGTGTGTTCCCTCGGGTCTGAGCTAAATGTTTTACAATATGTTTTTCCATTCACAACATATGTATACTTAGCGGAATAGTATTCTCCCATATTACCATGAACTCTTCTTGATCTGTTTCTTCTAAGTCTATACGCATCACCATTATAAATAGTAGCCTGCGTCACGTTTCCTTTTTTTTGAGCCTTGTCAATTTTTTTCTTTAATCCAACCTTTTTATCATATAAAACTCTTATGGTAAAAACATATGATGGTATGATTGTTAGAAATCCTACATTAAATTGCCACGGCTGTGATTTTATTTCTTCGATAAATAAATTTAAAGTCTCCATTCTCATAATCCCTTGTAACCTTATCCCTAATAAATCTTATCTCTATTGTACTTTTATGAGTGCAGCTGTTATATTATCTCTTTCATTACGCTGCATATTTAATGTGATTAACATTCTAAGACGGCTGTTTGCCTCATTTGAATCCGAAATTATATCCGGATTAAGATTTGCGTATATTTCCTGCGGTGTGATTTCATGCCGGAAACCATCCGAACAGAGTAAAAAGGCGGTGTTTGGCATAACATCACCATAAAACATATCCGGAATTACGTTTTCGGATGCACCGACACACTGAAGCAGAACACTGCGTCGTGGATCCACTTCTGCCTGTTCCCTTGTTATATTTCCTAGTTCAACTTCCCTCTCAACAAGAGTCTGATCTTTTGTCAATACCCTTATATCATCAGAAAGCAGATATGCGCGCGAATCACCCACATTCATCAAATAATACCTGTTTTGTGTGACAAGTAATATTACCGCTGTGGTTCCGATATTTACACCGATACTCATTCCATAATTTTTGATCTTGACATTTTGTTCGAGAATAATTCTCTCCCATTGATTTTTCAGGCTCATGTCATCTATATGACCATTTTGTCCTAAAATCGGAAGCTCGTTCTGTGCCCATTCGTCAAACGCACGTATCACGGTCGCACTCGCAAGCTCCCCCTTTGCCAGACCACCCATTCCGTCACAGAGAATGGCAAAAACCATCCCGCCGTAATCTGTTGTTATTTTTTTTACCAGCAGACTATCCTGATTTGTACTTTTCACAATTCCGACATCCGTCTGGCCAGCTATATAAAAATTCATAACCGCCTCCTATAATATCCACTAATACATGAAAAATTCAAACTCTTCGTTTGCCAGTCTGACTTTTGAACCATGCTCAAGCTTTGTCTCCACATTACTCTGAAGCATATTTCCATTCACATATGTATGGTTTGTTGAATTCGTATCAACGATATAAAATTCTGTTCCCTTTATCAAAATATTTGCGTGGCTCCTGCTGTGCAGTATTGTCACTGATAAAATAATCTACGTAACTTCTTTCTTTTCAATCCTGAACACAGGTTTTGACAGCTGTATCCTCATTATTCTTCAGACGCAGAAGATACGGACACTATCTGTGCCTGCTGCACCTAATACGGTTGTCTCCCCGGCTGCCATTCCCACACCGAGTACCGTTGTTTCCCCGAAATCTCCTGTTACCGGCATCTGCTGTAAAATGTTCTGTGGTACAGACGGATTTGCCACCGGAACTGATTTTGAAAATACCGGCTTAGGCTGTGTTGGGTTAGACTGAACCGACATCTGTGATGCCTTTGGCATTTGCTGTGATGGTGCTGGCTTTGGCATAAACTGCTGGTTCTGCTGTGATGGCACTGACTTTGGCATAAACTGCTGGTTCTGCTGTGATGGCACTGACTTTGACATAGACTGCGGTGCCTGACCCGGAATTGCAAATTCCTGATTTGGCATATTTATATTTGAATCCACTGGATTTTCCTTAGCCGCCTTCTTCTGTGCTTTCTGTCTGTTATATATTTCTTTATTTTCCTTACTATAATGTGTTAGAAGTCCAAACAAAGACATCTCTTTCTCATTTGGATCACCCTGTGCAGAGCGGAACTGAGATCTGACCGCTTCTTCTGTTCCTGCCTGAGCAGACATCTGTGGTTTTACCGGCTGTGGCAGAACATTATGCTGCATTGGTGCTGTGGCATTGGCTGTGGCTGTATTGGCTGTGGCTGCATTGACTGTGGCGCATAGCCGACTGCTGTGACATTCGTGTTTCCTGTGTCGAAATTCCTGCGGCTACGCACTGCCTCATTCATCTGTACTGCTTTGCTGTGCCGGAACGACTCTGTCTGTGACTGCAGTATCTCATCATTCATGGTTTCTGTCAAAGCCTGTCAAAATCTGTAATAGAAAAAACAGGTGTACTGTTTAAGTAATTTATGAGTTTCGCAACATAATCACAATTTTCTGTCTGGTCAAACTGTGTGCTGAACAGTATTTTCTTAAACATCATGCCAAAATCTACGTTTTCATTATTTTTACTTATTACAGGAAGACATATAAGCGTAGTCTCACAGCTTGAAACATCCGTATAAATATAATCAAGATCTATAAGAAGATTTGAAACATCTATCATATACTCTTCTGCTGAAAGAATTGCCCTTGTTATTCCTGAGAAAACACCAAGCAGACGTTTTTTGTTAACAATCCCCGTGAGAAATTCCTTTGCAGTAATCCGCGAGGTCACATTATATTTAATAAATTTATCAGCATCAAGCTGGGTAAATACAGTCGGAACAATCCCTGCTATCTTGTTATTTGTTATCATTCCAAGACTCATTGTATCAATTTTATCGCTGCCTGCGATCTGATAGACCAGATATGTATTTGTTCCCTGATTTTCATAAGTAAAGTTCACTTTTTTTGCCTCCTGTAAATAAAATTAGTGATTCTGTGAATACAATAACAGATAATTCCATTTATCGTCTATTGCTACAAAGACGCATCCATGATCATTAAAATCTTTAGCATCATCAAATTTACATTCTATAACCACATCATTATCTTCATTTATGAATCCCCATCCTGTAGCACGTCTTACTGCTGCGAATCCATTTGAAAAACTTCTCGCCTCAACATATTCCGGTTTTATGACTACTTTGCCATCCTTGTCGATAAATCCCCATTTTCCATCTATCCTTACAGCAGCATAACCTTCACCATTGAATGGTCTTGCATCCTCAAAGGTATCATCTGTAACCTTTTTGCCATTCTCATCAAGCAGATAATATTTTCCGGCTGCCTTGGCAAATATTCTGTCATTACGGTAAACAACACCTTTCTCATCCATAGCGATCTCATCGTACTCGTCATCTGTAACCTTTTTGCCTTTTTCATCTATAAGATGCCATTTATCCTTTTCCTTAACGGCGGCTATCCCATTTCCCATTGATGAAACATCATCAAAGCCTCCAGCAATTTTCTTTCCATCCAGATTATAGAAAGTCCAATCCCTACCATCATAAAGTGGGAATATATCATCATATATAAAGCCCAGCTTCTCTACATTATCTACAAAATCTATTACCTTCTTTTTATGACCTTCGGTATCGATATAGTACGCATTTCCATCCTTGTCCACTACCGGTGCAAGTTCTTCTGAAAAAGCTCCTGCCTCAACAAAATCCGTATTTGTCGTCTCATCGCCATTTATATTTACAAAACCATATGTATCTTTATATTTTACACGGCAGTATCCACCCGAAAAAATAGATGCATCATCATAGCTGTGTTCCAGATAATACTCATACTGTATTTTTGAAATCATTTCATTTATTTCTTTAGAAGAAAGTTTAAGAGCATCCACCTTTTCTTTTGTCTCAAAGCATGCCGCATAATCTTCATCTGTCAGATATGCCTTTATCAGAAATTCATATCCTGACACCTCTTTTGGATACAGGTCTACTGTATTCTCGCCCCATTTTACGGCTGTAGCCTTATTGCCTGCTGCCAGATACATCTCACCGAGTTCTACCCTTACATCAACGTTGTCCTTTATGTCTATGGCGTTTAAGTAATCCTCCTCGGCATTTACCCACACGCCTAATTTTCTATTCTCACGAGCGTCTTCGATTGCGCTTTCATAATTATCATTTAATGTTTTTCTGCTATCGTATGTCTTATATACAGATCCCCCAAGCAGGGCGACCATTCCTATCATAACTAAAAATCTGTAATTTTTCATTTTGTATCCTCTACATTCCTGTCAAAAATATAGCCAAGAAAGTTCCTATTGCAAGTGCCGGTCCAAATGCCATCTCATCTTTTTTTGATTTTTTCTTTGTGATAAGAAAAAATATTGCGGCAAAGAAAGACACTATAAGCGACAGAAACATCGCTCCCCATATTCCTCTTACTCCAAGCAAAAGCCCCATCACAACAAACAGTTTTATATCTCCTGCCCCGATAGAGCCTTTTATGCATATTTTGCACAGCGCCGCTGCCAGAAACAGAACACCAGCTGCTACAAGGCTTGATTTTATATCTTCTAACACGTATTTATTATATTTAAATATTTCTAATGGAATAGTAAGCACCCAATATATTATTCCAAGCAGGACATACTCATTTGGTATCTTTAGTTCCTTGAAATCAATATATGCAACCGGAGCCAGAACCGACATAAGTGCAACCCGCTTTAAATTATGACAAAATGTATTGTCCTTATAAAGCAGTTCTAATGTAAGTGTTATACCAAGTATGACAATAAAAGCTATAACCATATATATTACGAAGCTTTTTTCGATTTTTTCTGTTTTTCTGGCTCTTAGGTAAAAGCCTATTCCGTACATTACAGCCATAATGGCCAACAATAGTATATTTTGTAAATTCATCTCATAACTCCAATTATCTATCTTTATTTTGAACTGACTCCATTGCCCCATACATCGGTGCTGGCACTCTGGCATAATGTAAGTGCTATATCCGTGTCTAAAAGGTTTACAACTTCCACCTGATATGTACATGTAAGCCTTAAATTTTCACTTGACTCTCCATCTGTCGATACTAAAAACTCCGTACCATCAAAGTGCAGACCATCCATTCCACCCTTTACATGGTAATGATTTAAGAAGTCATCTGCACTGCCGCTTGATGAATCCTTTAAATTTTTCTTCATAAAAGCTTTTCCCATCGCCTGGGCGATAAGCGACTTTCCTGCAGATGATCCTTCGCTTAGCGCAAGCATTCCCATTCCTTTCGCAAAGCCCATCGGATCACTGGCAAGTGCGTCCGCATAGTCGCCTATATTTTTCTTCATGTCCGCCGTAGCTGCATCTGTCTTATCAAGTGCTTCTTTTAATCTGTCAAAATCAACAGAATCTCCACCCGATCCAAAACTGCCTTCGACATCTCCTATTGCTGTCATGAGAGAATCAACTCCTGCTAATGTGTCATTCGCTCTGGCTCTGCTTTCAGCTGCCGCACCGCTTATCGCATCATCGACAGAATCTATTCCGAATTTATAATACAAATATGAATACTGTGACATATCTATTGCCGATTCATTTAGCGCTATTCCCATTTTCGCCTGTATGTAACATATATCCACGATTGAATATATTATAAAAATCAAAAATATAAATGCAGTAAATGCGATCGTTGCCTCCATTACAATCGCACCATGCTCATTCTTAACTTTTCTTTTCATAACGTTTTTCCTTTTTATATTTACCTTTTTCATTATTCCTTAATTTGATTTCTCATGTATTCCATTTTCATAACTATTATCGTTTGCAGTTTTATGGAGTGGGTGGATCCGGTCTGTTTGACTATTCTACTCTGTAGTCCATATTGTTCTCTTTTGCATAACTTTCAGCATACGAACCAGCCTTTACAATCATTGCTTTTTTACATGCAAAATCCATTTTTTTAACACTCTCAGGTATCTTTACATCAATGTCACCCATAACAATAACGCCAGTCGTACTTGATCCTGTTCCTAATTCTTCAAGTCCATCATTCAATTCCAATGCTTCTAATTTTTTCCCACCAACATTATTATCATTAAATTTTTTTACATTTTTACCTAATATAACATATTTCAAATTGTCACAATTAGTGAATGCACCATCTGCTATTTCTTCAACATTATCTCCAACTTTTACTGCAACTATATCCTTATCATTAGTAAATATCTTTCCAAAATCTACAACCTTTTTTCCATCTATTTCATTTGGAATTACTACTATTGGATCATCACCCGTATATTCTTTTATAACAGCCTCTCCATTTGACTTATCTCTATATTTAAAATCCTCACCTGGTGTTTCTTCATGATTTTTCAAGTCATCCATTGTTATATCATCTGCCGATTTATAACTTTCTTTTGCATCGTCTTTTTTATCATCATCTTTCTGTGTCTCTGATGTCTTGTCACTGTTTGATGTTGCTGTGACTGTCTTATCTGCTTTTGATGTTTTGTTTCCATCATCTGCTGATGTTCCGCATGCTGTCGCTGCAAGCATTGTAAATGCTAATCCTAAAACTAATAATCTTTTTTTCATTTTTTTCTCCTTTTAATAACCTCTTGTTTTCTTTACTTTATATGTACACCAGTCTGTGCTGGTGCTGTCATATTCATCATTATAGTCACTGAATATCTGAAGGGTAATCAACAGTGGATCTACTCGCAATGTCGATTCGAATGTAAAATATGTCTTCGAATTTTCCAATTTATATGAGTCGCTTCCTGTTACCTTTCGCATATTTGTCTGGATAAGATATGACAGCATCTTTATGAGATTACCAATTTTCATTTTCTAACTATTCTACACGATAGTCCATGTTGTTCTCTTTTGCATAACTTTCTGCACTTGAGCCTTCCTTAACTATTACAGTCTTTGCACCCCAGAAACATAAATTTGTTACACTATCAGGTATTTCTATATCTATCTCATTACCTAATGCTATTCCCATTGTAGTTGATCCTGTTCCAAATTCTTCTAATCCATCATTAAGTTCTATATGCTCCAATTTTTTTCCACCTACAACACCATATTCAAATGTTTTTACATTTGAACCTAAAACTATGTATTTTAAATTTTCACAATTAGTAAATGCTCCATGTTCAATTTTATCTATATTATCGCCGATTTTTACCGCCACTATATTTTTATTATTTGTAAATATCTTTCCAAAATCCACAACCTTTTTTCCATCTATTTCATTTGGAATTACTACTATTGGATCATCTCCTGTATATTCTATTATTACAGCTTCGTTGTCGGCTTTGTCCCTATACTCAAAATCATCTGCCGATGTTTCCTCGTGGTTATTCAGATCATCCATTGTTATATCATCTGCTGATTTGTAGCTTTCTTTTGTTTCTTCCTTTTTAGAATCTTTATCATCATTATTCTGTGTTTCAGTCTTTTTATTATCATTTGATGTTGCTGTGACAGTCTTATCTGTCTTTGATGTCTTACTCCCATTGTCTGATGATGTTCCACATGCTGTTGCTGCAAGCATTATAAATGCTAAGCCTAATACTAATAATCTCTTTTTCATTTTTTGTCTCCTTTTAATAACCTCTTGTTTTCTTTATTTTATATGTACACCAGTCTGTACTGGTGCTGTCATATTCATCATTATAGTCACTGAATATCGGAAGGGTAATCAACAATGGATCTACCCTCAGCGTCGATTCAAAAGTAAAATAAGTCTTCGAATTTTCCAGTTTATACGAATCGCTTCCTGTTACCTTTCGCATATTTGTCTGGATCAAATCACCACATCTTAGTGTCATTGACTCTGCCAATTTTACATCCTGCATTCCACACAAAATGAACAGGCATAAATAATCACTATATGTGATTCCATTCTCACATGAATTTGTAAAATCACCTATCTTTTTAGTAAATGTACTTTGAATACCTGATATACTGTCTGAACTTCCACCTAGCTCAAATGAAATCTGCCAATTTGTTGCCTTTGCTTTATAAATTTCTACTGGGAAACCTGCTTCTAGTCTATTTGAATCATTACAAGTCTCAAATGCTGTAATCAAGGCAATAAGAACAACTTTCACAATTGCCTCTGGTACAACACCGCATGTTACTTCCTGTATAAGTTGTGAGACGGAATTGAATATTTTTCCCGTTGTTGATTCCATTCCCCAAAAATTCTGAAATGCCGATATCAGATTTAATGTGTATCTTATCATATATATCTGACCATACGCCGACTTGATATTTTCATCATTTGTACCACCATATAATATATACTCAAGTTCACAACCATATGCCGCATTATTCTCTGAATTCATCAACTTATTTGTCAACGTTTTATTGCTGTTATAATTATCCTTTATTTCCTCACTATTCCACTTATCATTCATTGTATTATATGCTGTTTCGTAATTACTCTTACAAAGACTTGACATATCATAACCACTCTTTTTAAGCATCCGGTACCGACCTTCATTGTCCATAGTAGAATATGAAAACATTTCAAGCATATATGTTGAAATATAGAGTTTATCCCTTATGTCATCAAACTCTCCATCAACTATATTTCCGATCACACCTAATAATCCTGTCAGAACTGAACTCATTCCAAAATATTCTTTTATAGTATCTATCTCTGCGGTTATATCCTGCGAATCACCATGCGGATTTTCTTTATTTTTTGCACTGTTTTCCAGTTTTTCTGCTTTATCTTCTGCATTTCCCCTGTCATCATCAAACTTATCTATATCTTCTTCACTTGAATCTTTAAATTTGCCATGCCAAAATAAATAAACTCCCGGAATATTTACTGTTGCATCTTCCAAATTCAACTGCAGATTATAATCATCATCCGTATTTATCTCCATGATCACGTCATCTCTTCCACCAGAAGGCTTGAATAAATTTTCAAATGCCCCTGTTGCATAACTTTCCAGTTCGGACTGTGTAGTCCTGCTATTGATTTCGCTTTCAGACATCTCTGAAGATGCAGCTGATTTGAATGTAGAAAAATCAGTAATCAGCATAACGTTCTTTCCACCATATGTGAAATTATCGATTGCTTCTATAACTGAATCTATCTGTGACTTTATATTTTTTAGTCTTGTCTCTAATACACAAATTGATTCTTCTGTAATGTTTCCTGCTTCCTCACTTGATAGTTTCTCATCGGCTTCTGCTTTATCATCCTTGCCCATCTGTGTTCCTGAACCATTGGCAGTATTTCTCCATTCCGATAACTCTGTTGAATATTCACTTGCATCCTTTTTTAATGTTTCAAGAGATTTTATATCATCTCCATCACCATATATTGCAATGTTTATTGCATCCGAATATTCTTTTAAAATAGTTCTTCGTCCTATAAGATCGCTGGATATATCTGCTATCTCAGTTGTAACTGTTTTTCCATCAGACAGTGTGAGACTATCTGGTTCTATATTATAAATATTATCAGCTGATATCTTTTCTAATCTATCCACAAGCACCAGATATGAATCACTGCTATCATGACTTGAAGTGTCCAGATATTTCGAACGGATATTTATTACCTTTGTCTTTAAATCTTCATATGTATCGTTATAATTATCCGGAAGTCCTGTACCCGGCTCACAATCCATCATTGCCTCCAGTATGCAGTACTGTTTAATCACTTCTGTTGCGGCTTTGTTTAAATTTTCCCTATACTTTCCAGATCCATCATATGTATCCTGCGCATGTTTCCAATACTGGATATCATTTGTCGTGCCCGCTGTATATGTGACACCATTGCCATTTACCGCTTCAGTAAAATTATCTTTTGCCTCATTAAAGTCTGCTATAGCATCCTTTACATCATCAAACTGTCCACTTAATTTATCCCCGTCTATATAATATGTTCCATCATCTTCAATTCTGGAATGACATTCTGAATTACTTTTATCGTATGAATAATCATCATATCTTGCTGTGGCTCTATTAAATATATGGAGATCTTCTGTATTATATAAATTAGTTACCAGATATGTATTCATTTCACGGTACATTTCACGATGTATAAGCATTGCTGTAAGACATTCGTTTAAAAGTGCATTTGTCGGCTCTGGTTCTCCATATGAATATTTATCGCGCAGTTGTTTGTATGTATAGTAACTATCTCGCATAAGAGTTGACTCAGCCTCACAGAAATGCTGTTTTGCCTTAACTACAGGTTCATTTTTGTCGCTGTCCATCATATCTTCAACGCCATCAACTTTGCCACTTCGCAGCCTGTCGACTATATTCTCACATGCCGCTAGCGGTGCACGATATTTCATGAAATCTACTATCTGTGATTTAAGCATTGTAGAGTTTGCGAGGTTTGCTCCCTCCATTGCACCTATTGTTGCGAAATTATCATCCGATGCAGGTGTTACCTGCAGATAATCCACAGCATCAGCTGTATCGCCTATCATCGACTTAAAACTTCCTAACAATGTTGTTATTTCATCATCTGATAAGTTCTGCGATTTAAGTGCTGATTCGAAGCATTTTTCCGATGCTTCATAAAATTCATCTATATTCTGGCATGATGCTACCATTCCATACCAGTCATTCAGGTCAAAATCATAATTAGTCATAAGAGAGTTCAGTGCCAGATCTGATGCTGACTCTGCTGCCGACTTTGAAAGACTTACTCTTCCCACATCAACAAAAATACTTGCAACAAGCATACATGGTACAAGTATGATGACAAGAAAGACTGATACAGCGCCTCTTTCTTTTTTCGTATATTTAAACATAATCTACTCTACTTTCCTACCCAGTCGGTAATTTTTTCTGCCAGTTTTCCTGTCTGTTCGGATATATCACTTCCTGTAATTCTCTGCACCAGATCTTCTGCGAAATCTACATTTCGTATGAACTCCGGCACATCCGAAACCGGTATATCCGTATGTGTGGCATATGATATTTTCATAAAATCAGACATTCCAAGTATTTTAAATGGAACCTCTATATCATATGTTGCATCCACCGTGACAGTAGAGTAGATAAACTTACTGTCAAATTTAACATTACTGATAGAAAAATCAGGTGTCATCCCCGTAAAGAATCCACTTCCTAATCCTGAAACCCTATCATTAATTCTTTCCTCAACATTTGTTTTCTGATCAGTCAACATTGCTGCCAGATATCTATATGGCTGCAAATCCACCTCATTAAATCCCGGAATCGTTCCCGGTCCCCCGTCATCAGCCTCCACTGAATCAAGTAATGGATCTGCACAATGCGCAGCTCCTTCCAGGGTTGAGGAAACCACAATTTCTTCTATCCTGCATTTCTGTACATATGCATTTCCTACCACAAACAAAAACATCAATATGAAAAACATAGTCGGAAACACAATTGATGCCTCCACTATGAGGGCACCCTTCTCATTTTTTATTTTGTCCATTTTCTAACCCTTTAACTCCTGTATCAAATTTTGGTTGATACTTTTTAATCTTTGGGGAGCAGATGCTCCCCGCAAAGATTGTATGATTGCAAATTTTATGCAGCCTTAGTAACAGCCGTATCAGCCTTACCACCAATTGTATCAAATAATGACTTAATAAGGTCTGCTGCCTTATCCTTGAATACGACTGCCAGAAGTACTGCAACACCGATAAGTACTACGATTGATACTACGTTTACATCTCCCTCCTCATCACGTAAGAAACGGTTAAATAATACCTTTCCTCTCATTTTTAAATCATTGATCAACAAATTCATAACTAATTTCTCCTTTCTTTTATGTTTTATTTTTAGTTATGTATATAAAAAACCAGTAAATCCGGTCTTTTACCGATATTACGCACCGATATTAGTAAACACCGGTACTATTACCATGATGAGTATTCCCGTAAACATCATCATCATCGGAATGAGAAGTTTACCTGACGCCTTCTCTCCCTGTCTCTTTACAAGCTGTCTTTTCAGGTTCCACACCTCTGCACTCTGGCTGCAGCAAATTGTTGTGAGTTCACTATTTCCTTTTTGTATTCCCTGAACGATCGTGGATGTAAATTTCTTTATCTCCGGGATCATACATCTCGATCCAAATCTATATATCGCATCCATTTCCGAATAACCGTTTTTCATTTCTTCCACGGATGTCTGCATTTCTTTGTAAATCACAGTATCGCCGTTATATGCGACCTGCTCCCATGCATCTTTCATGATAAGCCCTGCATTCGTCAGGAGCGCAAGCTTTGATACCACGTTTGAAAAATCTGTAAGCATCTCCTCTGAACGTTTTTTTATCGTCTCACTTGCCAGATTTCCGTAATAGTAAAATCCTGCAAATGCAAACATCCAGAATACAAGCGGTCCCGCTATATTATCCAACAGTCCGTACATTGAAAACGATACTACAAATAATGTAAGTCCTATCGTCACCTGCTGCGACCTCGTAACACGTATATAATAATCAGCATATCTGCAGTCATTTAAAACTGCCATCTGTTTTCTCATAATACGGTCGTTTTTTGTTTTATAATCGTAACCTATCATTTCAAGAAATTCATACCCTATAAAATATAAATCTTTAAACGGATATTGTTTTTCATCAAGTCCTGCGAAAAGCCCTGCACTCTTTTTTCCTTTAAAAAACAATACTATCCAGAACAAGGTGAATATCCCACCTAAAATCCAAAACACATAATCTATTACATTAAACATTTGTCACACCCTTATATCCAAAATCTTCTTTCCAACAAAATATGCTGCCACAAAAATTCCGATCGCTATCGTTGTCGATACTATTCCTGTTGCAGTCACAAAGTTCGCTGCAAAATCTGAACTCATTCCTTTTATCATTGCGATAAGGATAACCGGCATTACGATCATTATGTTCTGCTCCGACTTGTTTGCTGTAAGTGTCGTCTCTATCTCCTCTGCGATTTCCATTTTGTCACTTAGTATCTCGTATGTCGTGCGGATCGTTTCTTTTATGTTTCCGCCCTTTCTGTAACAGATCTCAAATACCTTTGCAAAACTTTCAATATCTTCATTTCCGCTTCGTTTTCCGAAATCAAGAAGCAGCTCCTCCAATTCGATATTGTTGTCCATACCTGTCAGTATCACTTCAAGCTCATTTAATATGTATGCGCCCTCTTCATACTGCATCTTTAAATCTTCGTATGTACTTTTAAACGAATCCGTCACATTTTTTCCGGCTCCAAGCGATGTGCTCAGTGCCTCAAGCATATCCCTAAACTGCAGGCTCAGCTTGTTCTTTTGTTTCTTTATCACACTTTCCGTTCTTATCGGAATGATCATCTTTCCGGCAATGATTCCTATTATTCCCGGGATTATCACATTCAGACAATATGTGATCTTTGTCGGCTGTCCATATGCATCCTTTCCTATTCCTCCATAAAACAGGTAACCAATGCCTGCGCCGACTGCAAATGCCAGAAGAAAGAATAATATCTTTTCATATACCGGCATATGATAAACTTTATAATTATACGTTCTCATGTTTGTCGCAGATACATAATACTGCGGCTCTATAACTTTATCCTTTTTCTTTTTCCCTTGTTTCTTTGCCATTTCCACACCTATATAACTGTTCTTATTCCCGAAAGCTGTAATTTAAAATCATTTTTCAGAGGATTCTTTGTCCGTACCAGTGAGCCGGATACCTTTTCGATCGTGCTCTTTTCATCCTCCTTAAATTCATACAGCGGATTTAATTCTATCTCGCCGTCTTTCATTCCGACGACTTCTGTAATTGCCATTGTCTTTCTTGATTTATCCCTAAGTCTTGAAAGATGGATTATTATGTCGATAGCCGATGCTATCTGCTGTTTTATCGCTTCAAGCGGAAGTCCTTCCGCTCCCTGCAGAACCATTGTCTCCAGTCGGCTTAGCATATCCTCGGTTGAATTTGCATGTCCTGTCGAGAGCGATCCGTCATGTCCTGTGTTCATCGCCTGAAGCATATCGAGTGCCTCGCCGCCTCTGACCTCTCCGACTACTATCCTTTCCGGTCTCATTCGAAGCGATGACTTAATGAGATCCCTTATCGTTATCTGTCCTGCTCCCGCCGCATTTGCATTTCTGGTTTCAAGGCTTACCAGGTTGTCAACACCTGTTATCTGAAGCTCCGCCGAATCCTCTATCGTTATTACACGTTCATCGCTTGGTATATAGTTCGACAACGCATTTAGGAATGTCGTCTTTCCGGAACCTGTACCTCCGCAGATGAATATGTTGTATTTTGCTTTTACCAGAAGTTCAAGTTTGTCTGCTATCTCCTGCGTTATCGAACCGTAACGGATAAGCTTTTCTATCGTCATAGGTTCCTTTGAGAACTTACGGATTGTAATAGTCGGTCCGCAAAGTGCTATCGGCGGCAGAACCACATTCACACGCGAGCCGTCCGGAAGTCTTGTATCACATATCGGATTTGCCTGATTTACTTCTCGTCCGGCAAGTCCTACGATTCGCTGGATTATGTCCTCAAGTCTTCTTGTGCTGTCAAACCTTTTATCAAGCTTTGATAGTCTTCCGTTTTTCTCTATGAATATGTTGTCCGGTCCGTTTATCATAACCTCTGTTATCGTGTCATCACTGATTATCGAATCAAGCAGCCCGAATCCTCTTATTGAGCTGTACACCTGACCGGCTATCGATATTTTCTTTTCTATAGGACAATATGTATCTTTAAGCCTGTCCGATACTATCTGGTCTATTTTTTCTTCGAGTTGTTCATCAGACATGGAACTTAGTTCAAGATTTTCACTGACAAACCCTTTTATCTGATTTACTAACTCTTCCTCGTTTATCTGCATGAGTTTCTCCTATGATAAAATTGTGTTGTAATGGTTCATCTTTGATAATTGTTCTATAAGCTGTTTTGTTGTCGCCTGCTCATATTTCGGCGCTCCACCTATCACATTCACAGGTATATCATTAAGCATCACCGATGACTTATTACTGAATTTGTTGTAGATCATGCATGATTTTGAAATTATATCAATATCTCCATTCTGTTCTATTAAGTTTAATGCCTGAATCGCTTTCATGTATTTTTCATTTGCGATCTGGCTTCCGTCATTTACCATCACTATCCTATCTGCCTTGGAAAGCAGATTTATCTTGTCCCTGTCAAGAGAAAATGGTATATCGACTATAACCTCATCAAATCCCTCCGTTATCTGTATATTTTTTATCAGTACTTCTATATCCTCATCTGTCATCTCTATCATATCAAGTGCGACCTTTGGAGATGCAAAGTACTTGACGCCTTCCTGCGACTGCTTTATACAGCTTTCAAGCTTTAATGATATATTTGTCTTTCTGCTCTTTATCGAATAGATGACATCACTCATTGTGAATTGTCCTTCTGCTGTAAAGAAACTGTCTGTCACGCCGAATGTTTCAAGGTTTAAATAAAATACCTTTTTTCCAAGCCTTGCATGTGCAACTGCACAGGTGCTGCTGTCACGGAGGTTCCTGTTCCTCCGCATGGTGATGTAAACATTATCACTGCCGCCGCATCTCCAAAGCTTTTCATGTTTGAAATGTTTGATTCCATATCGGAGTAGACACTTAGTATCTGTTTATATATAAGCTCTGCTTTCTGGAATTTGCATATGGCAGGTTTTTCTTTTACTGATTCGATTCCCGGAGTATCGACAAAATATGCCATGCCACATCTTCCCCGAAGTTCTTCATCCTTTATCTCGAACTGTGTTGTTGTAAGCAGCACGTCCATCCTGACCTTCTTTAAGGTTTCAATTACCTTTTCCTTTTCGGTAAATGAATATACCTCAAGTTTGTCTGCATATTTTGAATTGAATGTCGATGTCAGCCTGTCCAAATAATTTATATCATTATCTAATATCGCAACTTTTAGTTTCATCTAAAACAATCTCCTCTTACCAACAGATTTATTTTTCTTATGTATTATAACACACATTCACTCTTAAACCAGTAACATATGCTAATATATCAATTTTCTACATTTTTGTCATTTTTTTAATTATTTTTGACCATTTTTTGTGAAATTTAGAATAGATTTTATACTTTTTTATTATTTAGTCAGCATTTTTATAAATTATTTATATATGACCTTTTTCCTACTTTGCATCTCTCCCTGCAATTTTGAGCGAGCCAGTTGCAGTGTTACCAAAATTAAAAGCCTTCCCAATTAATAACTGGGAAGGCTATATCAATTTATAACTAACTACTTGTTATACTGTTATATATTATTTATACAATTTTATATGTTCCGCCACCTGCATGGCGATAATTTTAATGATGGAAAAGTCTGATTCCTGTAAAGCTCATTACCATACCGTACTTATTACATGTCTCAATAACATGGTCATCTCTCACAGATCCACCCGGCTGTGCAACGTATTTAACTCCGCTCTTATGTGCACGCTCAATGTTGTCACCAAATGGGAAGAATGCATCAGATCCAAGTGCTACATCTGTATTCTTGTCAAGCCATGCTCTCTTCTCCTCTGCTGTAAATACGTCCGGCTTTACCTTGAAGAACTTCTGCCACTCGCCCTCTGCAAGCACATCCATATAATCCTCACCGATATAAAGGTCAATAGTATTGTCGCGGTCTGCACGTTTGATCCCATCCACGAACTGAAGTCCAAGCACCTGTGGAGACTGACGAAGCCACCAGTTGTCTGCCTTTGAGCCTGCAAGTCTGGTACAGTGGATACGAGACTGCTGGCCTGCTCCGATACCGATTGCCTGGCCGCCCTTTACATAGCATACAGAGTTTGACTGTGTATATTTCAACGTGATCATTGATATTGCAAGATCAATTCTTTGCCTGCTCTGTGAGCTCCTTGTTCTCTGTCACGATATTTGAGAAGAAATCGTCATCAATATGAAGCTCGTTTCTGCCCTGCTCAAATGTGATGCCAAATACATCCTTTCTCTCGATAGGTGCTGGCTCATAATTTTCATCTATCTCGATAACACAGTAATTGCCGTTTTTCTTAGCCTTTAAAATCTCAAGAGCCTCGTCTGTGTAGCCCGGAGCGATAACACCGTCTGATACCTCTCTCTTGATTACAAGTGCAGTGCTCTTGTCACATACATCTGAAAGTGAAATAAAATCACCAAATGATGACATTCTGTCAGCTCCTCTTGCTCTGATGTATGCATTTGCAAGTGGTGTAAACTCAATATCCATATCATCAACCCAGTAAATCTTTTTCTCCACATCAGAAAGAGGAAGTCCTACAGCTGCTCCTGCCGGTGAGACATGTTTGAAGGATGTTGCTGCCGGAAGACCTGTTGCCTTTCTTAAGCTCTCTTACAAGCTGCCATCCGTTAAAGGCATCAAGGAAGTTGATATATCCGGCTCTGCCGTTAAGCACTTTTATAGGAAGCTCTCCCTCCTTCATAAATATTCTGGCCGGTTTCTGATTTGGGTTACATCCATATTTTAATTCGTATTCCTGCATTTTTATTCTCCTGTTATTGTATTTATCTGTTTTGTTAATGTCTTACCTTTTGTTGATCTTTTTAATCTAAGTAATCTTTTTATTTATTTTTATTCACGATACGTGTCTCGTATTTTCCACTTTCGATATCAATATATCTTACAAAAAGAGAAACTTTGTTGTCCTCATTTAAGTTTTCCCATACCATATCGGTAAACTCATCGATATCTCCGTCGATGTCTACCCATGTAGGCTCACCCTCAAAGCTTGGCAGTGGATTTCCATCGCCCATATATGTATGGATGAAATGTCCCTCTCCCGCAACCGGTGCTGAGTATGCAAATGTATATCTGTTGCATGCATCAGGATTGCCGTTGTTGCTCTTTAAGATTGACATAGCATAGTTGAACTCACCATTGTCAATATGCATGATTCCTGAAATTCTAGGTGTATAGTTAGGAGCGTCAGGCTCAAACTCTCTTGTCCTTAAGGCCTGCTCAAATGTCTGCTGCTTGTCCATCAGCTCATAGATAGTATCTGTCTGATCTCCATTGGTAACAATAGTTTTGTTTCCAAGTACACGCACAGGTGCATAAATGATAAGACTTGGATCCTCAAGCTTTGAAGGGTCAAATGCCTGTGTTCTGATGCCCTCGCCATCCTCTACAAATACTCTGTTGCGGCTGTTTTCGCTTCTGCCCATGATAAAGTATGCTGTTACAGCCTTCTTACCATCCTTTGTGCGGCCGATTACGATACCTCTGCCAGGGTATGTTGTGCTTGATAATTCCTTTGCTAATGATACTCTTTCCATGTCAATCCTCCTAAATATAATGGTTTAAAAGTTATGAGTCCTTATAGGATTTGTTTTCCTACACGACAAAAAACCGCCTGAACACACATCTATATATACGAATACAAATTCATATTGAAATGTGCGCCCAGACGGTCGGCAATCAACTGTTATACTCCATGTGGTTATCCACTTCCGTCAGTCATATAACTAACGTTATTAAATCATGTTTCCACACTATTGTCAAGTATAACTTTAAAATCGCTGTTTATTTATAAGTTTTCCTAATAAATGCTATCATATATCTACCTATGCGTCAGATACGTCTTTAGAATCTTACAATACCATTTACTACTTTGAATGTGCCACCATTATATTTCATATTTCCTGTGTAGCCCCATGCAACTTTTCCACCTGATACTGCAAACCATGTGTTATTATATTTGCAGAGTGTTGTGCTTGTATTTAATACACCATTCTTTACATACCACCATGTTCCGTTGTACTTGCAGAGTGTTGTCTTAAATTTTACAACGCCGCCCTGTACATAGAACCAGTTTCCATTGTATTTACAGAGTGTTGTTGCACCGAAGTTTACTTTTCCTCCCTGTACATAGAACCATGAGCCATTGTATTTGCAAAGTCCTGTCGCATTAAAGCGTACCTGTCCTCCACTTACATAGAACCATGAGCCATTGTATTTACAGAGTGTTGCTGCATTAAAGTTTACTTTTCCTCCCTGTACATACCACCATGAGCCGTTGTATTTGCAAAGTGTTGTTGCTGAGAAATCAATCTTTCCATTCTTTACATACCACCATAAACCATTGTACTTGCAAAGTGTTGTTGCTGAAAAATCAATCTTTCCATTCTTTACATACCACCATGAACCATTATATTTGCAAAGTCCTGTGTATGTGCTGTCAACTTTTCCGTTTTTGTAGTAGAGCCAGTCATTTCCTTCATGTGAAAGACCTGTATATGAATCCATAAGGTATTCAGCTGGGATCTCACCCTGGGTTACGACATACGTACCATTTAATTTTGCTGAATTCATAATTGATCCATGTGTCCATTTATAAACATCACTATACTCTGAATATCCTGCACTGGCATCGCCTTTTCCTGTCCTGCTATTATATGGCTCGTATGATTGGAATTTGTCTGCTGTTGAATTATAATAATATATTCTCATGTTAGAAGCATACTTTGTCGAATATTCCTGAGTATCCGCAACAAAGCCACCGAGATTACCGCTTGATGATGTATAGATCTCACCTCTGCTGCTTAAAAGTTCGTTTTGTGAAGGTACTTTTGAAGTAAATGTATAGAATTTATCAATTCCAGCCTCTTTAACCTTCTGTGCTGCCCTGCTGTCTGTATTAAATGTCATAGAAGGAGCAAAATCTCCATATACATTTTCTACCTCTGGGAATTCATATCCATAATATTTATCATCAACTGTTCCGCTTGCAGTAAACATCATTTTCTTTGCTTTCATCTTTTCAAGGTTGCTCTTTGATACACCGTATCCTTTACTGTTATCGCCCAGTGAAAGGCTTAAGTATGACTCTTTTAACACACTCTTTTTATCGAGTAATGTTGAAATCGTGCTGTTCAGATCACCTTTTACATCATTTGCTGAAACGAATATCCATGTTGTATATCCGCCATCATCAAGCTCAGTTCCTTTTAGCATTTCATAGCCATCGCCCTCTTCTATCAGGTCGCCTGTGCCATCTTTTAATAAATTCTGATCCCTTTCGCTCTGGAATTCAAGTGCAAAATCCTGTGAGTCATCTTCAGATGTCTCATCAGCATACACAGCTGTTCCACTTGTGAAGGCCATCGCTGCCGCCATCAGAAGTGCGCCAATCTTTCCTACAAGTTTTTTCTTCATATTATCCTTGTATGATAATTAGGAAGTTAATTATCACACGTTTCCTTTCTTTTAATATCGTGGTTCAATACAATTCAGATACTATGGACTTTTGATGTTTATTCTGTAGCTTGACTACTCAACTGGAGTGTATTGCCGCTACCTTTATCTGAATTGTTTATCAGCTGGATGTTGCCGGAGTGTTTTTCACTCAGAGTACTTATTTCTATCAAGTCTACGATGATAATCGATGGTGGACATCATGGTATCAGACTTTATGAAAGGGAGGTACAACCTCATGAAAATTTTTGTAGGCATTGATATTGCCAAACTCAACCATTTCGCTGCTGCGATTTCTTCGGACGGTGAAATACTCATTGAGCCGTTCAAATTCACAAACGACGCTGATGGCTTCCAACTGCTGGTCTCTAAGCTCGAATCATTCGATAAGAACAGCATCATCATCGGTCTTGAGTCGACACACTACGGTGACAACCTTGTTCGATACCTTGTTGCTGAGTTCTACCAAGTGTGTGTGTTGAACCCCATCAAAACCTGTCAAATGCGTAAGAACAATGTTCGTAAAACAAAGACAGATAAGGTCGACACATTTGTTATTGCTAAAACTCTTATGATGCAGGATGACCTAAGATTTATTACCTTCTTTGATCTCGATATGATGGATCTTAAGGCATTGGGGCGCTTTCGGCAGAAAACCATTAAGCAACGCACCCGATTGAAAATCCAACTGACAACCTATGTTGATCAGGTATTCCCGGAGATTCAATACTTTTTCAAATCCGGTCTGCATCAGAATGCGGTCTATGCTCTTTTAAAGAAGCATCTTCTCCAAAGAGATTGCTTCTATGCATATGACTCATCTGACTCATCTTCTCAAAGTGAACTCGCACGGACACTTTACTAAAGAGCAGGCCAAAGAATTAAGAGTTCTCGCACAGAAGTCTGTCGGTGCCAACGACAGTTCTCTATCTATCCAGGTAACTCATACAATTCAACAAATAGAGTTACTCGATAGCCAATTAGAAAGAGTTGAAACTGAAATGACGGAAATCATGAAATTCAATGATTCTGTCATTATGACCATTCCTGGTATCGGATATATCAATGGTGGAATGATTCTTGGTGAAATAGGTGATATTCACCGTTTCTCCAATCAAACAAGCTGCTTGCTTTTGCAGGTCTGGATCCTTCTGTTTATCAGTCTGGTAACTTTCAGGCTAAGAAAACCAGAATGTCCAAACGTGGCTCTCGTGTTTTACGATATGCCCTTGTAAATGGCTTGGAACGTTGTCAGAAACAACGCAACCTTCAAGGCTTATTATGATGCCAAGAGGGCTGAAGGCCGGTCTCACTACAATGCACTTGGGCACTGTGCCGGCAAGCTTGTCAGAGTCATCTGGAAGATGCTCACTGACGAAGTAGAATTCAACCTCGAATAAGAGGTCTGTATACCAATATCGATAGATTTTGAAAAAGCACCCTAAGGGAGCTCTATTAAAGTTACCCTTTTTTACCACTGATATGAAAAAGAAATTTTTTGCTAATTTATGGTTGACTTTTCATAGCTGGTCTCCTTCGTGATACTTTAGTTCTTTGTTATAGTACCATGATTCCACTCCGTGTAGGATGTTTGCAAGACCATTTTCCTAATTTTTCTTTGCTGCCACCATACCGATAAGGATTATATACAAACCAAGTGTTATCGGCTGTAATATACAGAAAAAATCAACCGCAGCATATGAAACTATGGAGATCACTGCTCCCCACATATATTTGTTTTCTTTTAAAGCTTTTTGTATGCCGTCTTTGACTGCACTTGCTATAAAAGCTATATAGACTGCTGCCCCTAATATTCCCATCGTAAAAAGGATATGCAGATAAACATTATGCGCATTGTCAAAATAATATTTAAGTTCTGAAATCATCTGGACTTTATAGTGCGAAAACAATTCGAACACAACGCTTCCCTGTCCTGCCCCGAATATTTTCTGAACCGGTCCTGCTCCCATGAATATCGTAAACAGCCATCTCCACACATAACCACGATCCGTTCCCCAGTGATCGCTGAACCTTAAGTATTTCTCAAGTCCAAAAAGCTGTGAATCTGTATCCACCACTGATAAATATATAAACAAGGCTATAACTGCTACAGCAATTGTAAAGCTAAAAGCCTTGGCTGTCTTTGATACTGCCAGGTAAAATTTTTCACTTTTTATTTTTTTATCCGCTAAATATGCCGCTGCCACAAAGACTATCATTAAAACAACGTATACATATGCCGGAACATCCATTATGGCTCTTGTTATCGCAGACCGGCCTCTTGCGCTGCTGCACAGACTGTATATGATTTTCAATATTATTACTGAAAGCAGTGTCTGGCTGCACAGTTCCATTATTCTCTTAAAGTGTGCTGCATCACGCAAAAATACGACCGCACACAGCGCACATATAACGATAAATCCAAGATATGCCGCATCTACATTTGCAACCATTATTCCCATGATCATTATCGAATTGCATATCCCGAATATAATGCGCTTTCGTATATCATCAGCCATACAGTATCCGGTTACTGCAAGTGGTAGTATAAGTATCATATACTGTCCGAAAACGGATGTGTTTCCAAGTGTGGAAAGGAAATTGTATATCCTGTCCGTTGTTTTCTCGATAGCAGAGAACATTCCAAACAGATCAGCACCCATAAACTGTATTATCGCAAAAAGAGCTGCAGCCGCTCCCCCCACAGATGCTGTCAATACAAATATTTCATCCAGACTGAAATGTTTTTTTGCTGTTCTATAGATCATAGCCATCACTATCACAGCAAATAGTCCCAGATATGAGTCTGAACTTCCGGTAAAAGCTACCGCTCTATATTTTGCAAACGCAAACGACAACAGGGCTGCAAGTATAAACGCAGCCCCGAACTTGTCCGTGACAGATAAATCTTTTATCGATTTCTTTATCGAAAAATTACCTAATCCACCATTTTCTGTAACGTATTTCTCATAGTCCATCCATGCAGTAACAAAAAATGCCACACCTGTGATAAGTGCGAATGATATACATTTAGTCATCACTGTGTTTTTATATCCATTTGTCATAAAAAGCGGATACAATACAAACAGGAATACATAAAGTATTATAATTTTATTTTTTTTCATATCCGTCATGCCCCCTATCCCAATTCTTTTATAAAATTAGTTATATATGCGGAACAATCAGACGTATAAACATTAAATACCGCTATGAGAAATACTATTATACAAATGACAAAGCATGCACCGCCTATGACGAGTGCAGTTTCTATATCGCTTTGTCTTAATTTATCATTCTTTTTTATATTATTCTTTTTTGCCATAACCTTAATTTTTAAAGCTGTGAATAGGTGCCGGGATTCTTCCTCCACGGTTTACAAATGCATCACAAGAGAATCTATTTACCGGCATAACCGGTGCGTATCCTAAAAGTCCGCCGAGTTCTACTACATCTCCGACCTTCTTTCCTACCGCAGGGATAAGTCTCGCAGCTGTAGTTTTCTGGTTTATCATACCGATAGCCATCTCATCTGCGATAATTCCTGAAATTGTGGTGGCCTTTGTATCGCCCGGGATTGCAATCATGTCAAGTCCCACTGAGCACACACAGGTCATAGCCTCAAGCTTTTCGAGAGTGAGTGCACCATCGTTTACGGCATCTATCATTCCCTGATCCTCTGATACAGGAATAAAGGCACCTGATAGTCCGCCGACATATGAGGATGCCATGATACCGCCCTTTTTCACCTGATCGTTTAAGAGTGCAAGTGCTGCTGTTGTACCTGGTGCACCGGCTCTTTCCAATCCGATCTCACAGAGAATATCAGCTACAGAGTCTCCGATAGCCGGTGTAGGTGCAAGTGAGAGAGGTCTATGATTCCAAATGGCACATTCAGCTTTTTGGATGCCTCTTTTGCTACAAGCTGTCCTACTCGTGTAACCTTGAAGGCTGTCTTCTTGATTGTCTCACAGAGCACCTCAAAATTCTCGCCTCTTACCTTTTCAAGAGCAGTCTTTACTACTCCCGGTCCGCTGACACCTACATTGATGATGGCATCTGCCTCTGTAACTCCGTGGAATGCACCAGCCATAAACGGATTATCATCCGGCGCATTACAAAATACTACGAATTTTGCACAGCCTGATATTGGAAGATGTGCTGTAACATCTGCTGTCTCTTTTACGATCTCACCTATAAGTTTCACAGCATCCATATTGATTCCTGTTTTTGTCGAACCGACATTTACAGAGCTGCATACCAGGTCTGTCTCAAGCATAGCTTTTGGAATAGATCTGATAAGATTTTCGTCTGCCTTTGTCATTCCTTTTGATACAAGTGCTGAATAACCACCGATAAAGTTTACACCGACTTTTTTAGCAGCTTTGTCGAGTGTCTTTGCGATCGTCACAAAATCCTCCGGGCTTTTACATGCTGCGCCGCCGACAAGTGCTATAGGTGTAACAGAAATACGTTTATTTACTATTGGAATACAGTAATTATTCTCAATTTCTTCACCTGTTGCCACAAGATTCTTAGCAAGTGTTGTAATCTTGTTGTAGATATTCTCATTTACCTTTGCAAGGTCTGAGTCTATACAGTCGAGCAGGCTGATACCGAGTGTGATTGTACGCACGTCAAGATTTTCCTTCTCCACCATGTCATTGGTCTCAATTACTTCACCAATATTTATCATTTTATTCTCTCCTCTTTATTATATACGATGCATTTTTTCAAAAATTTCTTCTTTCTGGCATTTGATCGTAACACCAATCTGCTCTCCAAGAGCATCTAACTGATCTGAAATTTCTGAGAATGATTTTGTGGCGTTTTTCATGTCTGCTATCATCATCATATTAAAGTATCCTGATACGATCGTCTGTGTGATATCCAGCACATTAACAGTACTTTCTGAAAGATATGTACATACCTTTGCGATGATTCCTACTGTGTCTTTTCCGACAACTGTGATGATTACTTTGTTCTTTGTGTTATCCATAATGATCTCTCCTCTTTCTTATTGTACTGCTATTCTTTGTGAAAGCCCGTCTCTTTTTGCTACATACATTGGAAAATCCTCTGCTTTGTATGGGTTTTCTCCCATCGTAACTTCAAGACGTACTGCTTCATACGCAAGTTCTTCGTAATTATTTTCCTTGCTTAAGTGGCCCAGGATCACTGCGCCAAATCTATCATGAAGGAGCCGGCATAAAAGCTGCCCGCTCCTTTCATTCGAAAGGTGTCCGCTGTCACCGAGTATCCTCTGTTTAAGCGGATACGGATATGCCCCTGTCTGGAGCATATTTATATCATGATTGGCTTCAAGCAGCAGCCCATCAAGTCCCTGAAGCTTTTCTATCAGGGCTTCATCATATGTGCCGAGGTCTGTTACCACTGCCATTTTATGATTTTCGTTTTTTATCGTGTACGCCACAGGCTCTGCAGCATCATGTGATATCGGCATTGGTTCAAGTGTCATATCACCTATTTTAAATTCTTCACCGGCATTTACCGGATGAAACAGTTCATCGTCTATTTTTCCGACTGATTTTACATTTTTGATGGCTTTAATCGTGCCTGGGGTTGCATATATCGGCAGATGATAGCGCCTTGACATAACTCCAAGCCCCGATATATGGTCTATGTGTTCATGTGTTACGAGTATTCCTTCCATGTCGGATGCCTTCATATCCATCTCATTCAGGCCATTTTCTATTTTTTTGCCGCTTATCCCGGCATCAATGAGCACATGACTTTCGTCTGTTCCAACGCATATGCAATTGCCGCTGCTGCCACTTGCAATGCTGCATAATTCTAACATGTTAATTCTCTTTCCAGTATAATTCTATTTTGTCTCCCTCATGAAGCTCCTCTGTAAACTGCGCATCCCTGCCATTTATTATGGTTGCTATCGCCCTGCCTTTTCCGGCATTAAGGTCAAACGTTATCCTGTTAAATATATCAACGAAAATGTATGCTTCTTTTCCGATGAGTTCTACGGGTTCACCATTTACTGTGACAACCATACTCTTTCCATCCTGTTTTGTAAATGAGGATGGTGTATACATGTTTGATGTTTCCTCTGTTTTCGTGGTGTCCTCTGCAGTTTTATTTTCAGAAGTACTTTCATTTTCTGCTGTTTCATCCGATTCTGCTGTCATGTTTTCAGATGTTCCATCTGATTCTGTTTCTTTGCTTTGGGATTTTCCATCTGATCCTGTTTCTTCGCTTTCGGATTTTCCATCTGATCCTGCTTCTTTGCTTTCAGATGTTTCATTTGATCCTGCTGCCTTGCTTTCAGTGGTTTCATCTGATATTTCTTCGTTTTCTACAGATTCTGCCTCATCTTCGGATCCATCATTTTCTTCTGTAACAGTATATATGTTATCATCTCTTCTTGCAACACCATATGGATCATCTTTCCAGTTAATTGAAAAATTTTCATACACCAGAGTATCAAATGTAGCCGGTGCATTATTTACATATATGTCCTCATCCGGTTCTAATGCAACATCCATAAATTCTGCAACCTGCTCTACTGTATAGAAATTTCTCATTTCTATCGCATCGCCCTCTTTGATATGGTATGTTTCCGGCTCAAGGCTTCCGTTTACCTGTACGAATTTAGGGCATGTCACTTCATGTCCGTTTACTATAAACTTGATCGTCGATGATCTGTATTCTTCAAGCTGGCCTATCGTGTATACCGCATCATCCCCTGCTGTGGATGGTTCTATCGTTATCTCACTGTTTGGCTCTAGCGGTGTGTTTATATTTGCATGCTGCCCGTTCATTGTGACGATAGCGGCTTCTCCGGCTTCGCCTCTTGCGATCCTTGAAGCACCATTTACTGTAAAGTTGATCGGCACTCCCCGCTTAGGGAACAGCTGGTCATTCGGAAAGCCGGCCTGTAAGGCTGCATCTACTATTGTAAGTCTGTTATTATCATATAATTTAAGTCTTTCACCATTAAATCTGACCATTATGAAATTGTTTCTCTGCTCATAATAGTTAAGACATATACCTATCGGTGTTACGAGAAGCGGGTCTTTCTTTATATCAGGCTGCTGGAATGTAACCTCTCCAAGAACTTCCTCACCTCTTAATGCTACTCTTTCTTCTGGAAGATCAAGTTCTTTGGCGAGATTTTCAGTAAAGCCATGGACTTTACCTCCGCCTCCTACTACGAAACATGCACTTACTGTATTTCCACCATTTAACTCTTTTATCTTTGAGGCAACCTCTGTTGTTATCTTTTCAACAACAGAAGATACAACATCCCACACTTCACTTGACGGGATCGTGTGCTCTATGCTCATTATGTCCTTGTATGTGACTTTGTCACTCACTGTAGATTCAAGCTTTATGTGCTCCGCCATCTTAAAGTCTACAAGAAAATGCTGGACTATTACTTCTGTAAGTTCATCTCCTGCATGCGGTATCATTCCATATGCTACGATGCTTCCATCCTTTGTTATTGATATATCACTCGTTCCTGCACCCACATCAACAAGTGCAATGTTTAACATACGATAGTTTTCTGGTATTGCAATATTTATTGCGGCTATTGGCTCAAGTGTCATGTTCGCAACTGTAAGTCCGGCCTGACCGACAGCAGAGTAAAGTCCGTCTACAACATCCTCAGGAAGGAATGTTACGATCATATCCTCTCCTATTTTATTTGCTTTATGACCTTCTATGCTTATAAACAATTCATCGTTTATAAAATATTTTACAGTCGAATATCCTACACAATAAAACTTGTATTTTGTATCATTATTCTGCTTTAATTCATCCTGCGCTTTTTCTATTCCAAGAAGATTAAGTGTATGTATGTCTTCGCCTGTTACGACCGTTTCCTCGGCATATTCGTACTCCACATGGATCGCAGCCGTCTTTAATACTCGTCCGGCAGCTGCTATGCACACTTCTTCGAGAGGCTGTCCGATCTGCTGTTCAAGTTCTTCTTTTACTATCTTTATTGTCCTGCCGACCCTTGCTATGTCATGGATCTGTCCGTCAAGCATGGCTCTTGTCTCATGCTCTTTTATGTACTGTGCTACGACAACAAACTCGTCATTCTCAGTCTTGTATCCCACTGTTCCGACAACATTCCTTGTTCCTATGTCAAGACCAAATACGTTGTTCATATTCTACTCCTTACCAAAACATATATAATAATTACATACTATCCGGCAGCATAAGTGCTGCCTCTATCTGTGCCGCTGCCGCTTCTATTGTTCCATTATTATCTATGACAACACGGCATGCTTTACGGAATTTTTCATCTGTAAGCTGGCTTTTAAATATTTCATCGATTTTCTCATCAGAGTAATTTCTTTGTTTTTTAAGCCTTATTCTGCGATTCTCTTCACTTGTATAAATATACCAGAGTTCGTCACAGATTTCATCATAATGTTCTTCTATAAGTAAAGCAGCCTCTAAAACAAGAAGCTTTATCTTTCCTTCTTTTCTTTCATATGCGGCCTGTCCGATAACATATTTTCTGACAGCCGGATGAACTATACCATTTAATTTTTTTCTTTTTTCGTCATCCGAAAAGATCACCTGCGCAAGCTTTATCCTGTCAAAATAGCCATCCTTCTGATATATGTCTTCTGTGCCAAATTCAGCCCTTAATCTATCATAGCACTGTGTTCCCGGCACCATTAACTCATGGGCTATTTCATCTGCCAGCATAACTTTTGTATCCGGCTTATTTTTTAAATAATCAAGTATTGCAGATTTTCCTGCACCTACACCGCCTGTTATTCCGATGAATTTCATCATACGATTTCTCCTATCGCCTTAATAACTGCTTTAAAACATAATTTCCATGATATGAATATAACATCAATGCGCATCATACCAGTCATAGCCACACTCTGTTCCAACTTCCATTGATACTTTAAGATCTGCGAGCTTTATGCATTTCTTCCTCAAGAAGTTCTATAACATATTCTTTTTCGTCCTCCGCTGTCTCTATTAAAAGTTCATCGTGGACCTGAAGTATAAGTTTAGATTTTAAATTTTCCTTAAGCACCGGTCATGGACTCTTATCATGGCTATTTTTATAATATCTGCAGCTGTTCCCTGTATTGGCGAGTTCATAGCAACCCTTTCGCCAAACTGTCTCTGCATAAAGTTGCTTGACGAAAGCTCCGGTATTGGACGTATTCTGCCAAACATAGTTTTTATATAGCCTTTTTCTTTTGCCTCTGACACGGTCTTGTCCAGAAAAGCTTTTATCTTTGGATATTTGACAAAATAGCTGTCTATATAGCCCTGTGCCTCTTTTCTTCCTATGTTCAGATCATTTGCGAGTCCGAACGCACTTATTCCGTACACGATCCCGAAATTTACTGCTTTTGCATTTCTTCTTTGTATGTCGGTAACTTCATCAAACGGTGTATCAAATACAAGTGAAGCCGTGCTTCTGTGAATATCCTGACCGTTTTTAAACGCCTCTATAAGTTTCTCATCATCCGAAAGATGGGCAAGTACTCTCAGCTCTATCTGTGAGTAATCCGAATCTACAAAAAGGTGTCCTTCCTCTGGCAGGAATACTTTTCGTATAAGCTTTCCAAGCTCTATCCTTATTGGAATGTTCTGCAGATTAGGATCTGTGCTGCTTAGTCTTCCTGTGGCTGTTATCGTCTGGTTGAACGTAGTATGGATCTTTCCATCCTGCTCTATAAAGTTTATCAGACCATCCGCATACGTCGATTTAAGCTTTGACAACTGTCTGTATTCTAAAACATCTGCGACAATAGGATGATCAGGTGCCAGTTTATCAAGCACCTCTGCCGATGTTGAGTAACCGGTTTTTGTCTTTTTCTCGTTGGGAAGTTGTAATTTTTCAAAGAGAACGACGCCCAGCTGCTTTGGAGAATTTATATTAAATTCTTCCCCGGCTTCTTCATATATACGTTTTTCTATTTTATTTATCGATACGGCAAGTTCTCTACTATATTCTTTTAATTTATCACCGTCTGCCCTTATGCCTTCCTTTTCCATATCATAAAGGACGAACACAAGCGGCATCTCGATATTTTCATACAGCTCATACATTCCTTTTTCTTTAAGATTGCTTTCAAGAATTTCTTTGGATTTCCATGCAATGTAGGCTTCATAGCATGCATAATCCACAACTTTCTTTTCGTCCTCCTTTATCATCTGTTCACATGTGAGTTTTCCAAGATAGTCCTTTTTAGATGATAACACGATTGAAAGATAGTCCTTTGCCACCCCATCATATGGATAATCCCCCAGAAGTGGGTTTAGCAGATATGCAGCAACTGTCATATCAAAGTATTTTTTTCTTTCATCAGGTGTAAATCCACCGGCTTTCATCAGGTGAAGATTTTTCTTCAGATCCGGTGATATCCATGTATTTGCATCCAAAGCTTCGAGTTGTTTGTTTAGGTAATCGCTTGTTATTTCTTTTCCTGTTTTTATGAAATATATATCCTCTTCCGAAAACACGAGTACAAGTGCAATATAATCATTTGCATCATTCTGCTCAAATAGGCTTAGCTGTCCGTCAGTATCCTCTCCGCCTGGTTTACCTGGAATGATTGAAAATGCCACATCCTTTTTTGATGCCCTTTTTATGATGTCATCTAGACTCTTTTGGTCAGATATGACCTTGAAATTTTCTTCAACATTATTTTTCGGCGCCTGCACATCAAACCTCGGCAGAAGATTTTTAAATTCGAGGCGTTTACACATCATAAATGCTTCTTCTGTGTACAATGAATCTATACCATCTATTTGTGCATCCTTAAACTCATAATCAACCGGCGCATCTGTGATTATTGTTGCAAGCTCCTTGCTCATCACAGCCTGATCCCAGAATTCTACGATATTTTTTGACGCACGGGGTGGCTTTACATTCGGCGCATCCTCATGCACAGCCTCGATGCTGTGATATTTTGCGATGAGTGCTCCGGCAGTTTTTTCACCTATTCCCGGTACTCCCGGTATATTATCAGACGTATCTCCCTGCAGAGCCTTTACATCGATAAACTCCTTTTGGAGTGACGCCGTACTTTTCTACGACATCATCTGCCAGATAATTTTCTATTTCAGTACCTGTCTTTTTAGTTTTTGGAATTCTTATCATGACATGCTCTGTTGCAAGCTGGAGCAGATCACGGTCTCCAGATATCACAGCGACATCCATTCCCTCTTTTTCTGCCTTTACAGAAAGAGTTCCAAGGATGTCATCTGCCTCATAGCCTTCCTTTTCCACGATTTTAATGCCCATAGCGGTAAGCATTTCCTTTATAAGTGGAACCTGCTGCCTGAGCTCATCAGCCATAGGTTTTCTTGTTCCCTTATATTCCTCAAACATTTTATGGCGGAAAGTCGGTGCATGGACATCAAAAGCTACCGTCAGGTAATCCGGCTTTTCCTCTTCTAAAATTTTAAACATAATGTTTAAAAAACCATATACGGCATTCGTATGGACGCCCTGCGAATTAGTCAGATCCGGCAGTCCGAAAAATGCTCTGTTTAATATGCTATGTCCATCTATAAGTACCAGCTTTTTGCTCATTTTTAATGTTTCCTTTTATTTATTTTTTTATTAAACAGCCCTTGTATATTCCTTAAGCCATTCTGCCTCATCTTTTTCAAGAAGCGGCGCTATCTTTTTATACACCATTGCATGATAGTCATTTAAGTATTTCTTTTCCTGCGGCGACATCTGATCAGGATCTATCGCATCAAGGTCGATCGGCACATATGTCAGATTCTCAAAATACATAAACTGGCCATACTCATTCTTGATCCCTTTACGGCATATGAGTTCGTTTTCTGTTCTTATGCCAAATTTTCCCTCGAGATATATTCCAGGCTCATCCGTTGTGATCATCCCCTCTTCGAGAACTCTCTCTGCTGTACGTCCCGGGTACTGCTTCCAGTGAAAGCTGTTTGGTCCCTCATGAACATTGAGCACAAAGCCAACGCCATGTCCTGTTCCATGGTTATAATCCATATTGATGTCCCAGAAAGGTGCACGGGCAAGTATATCAAAATTGAGTCCGCAGCATCCGTATTTGAATTTTGCATGTGCAAGATTCATATTTGAACGGCACACCCTTGTAAACATATCTTTCATTTCATCTGTGACCGGTCCAAGGGCAAATGTCCTTGTGATATCTGTGGTTCCCTCCAGATAATGTCCGCCTGAATCAACGAGTAAAAGTCCTTCCGGTTTTAAGCTTACATCTGATTCAGGTGTTGCAGCATAATGTACTATGGCACCATGATCTGCATAGCCACATATTGTCGCAAAGCTAAGATCCAGACAGTTTTCCTGTTCGCGGCGCAGTTTTTCTAAATAGTCTGATGCAGAGATTTCTGTCATTGGGATCTTTCCTACGTTTGTCTTTAGCCAGTACATAAATTTGCACATTGCAACTGCGTCTTTTATGTGTGCTTTTCTTATGTTTTCAATCTGTGTCTCATTTTTTATTGCCTTCATAAGAACTGTAGGATCCTCAGCATCTACTACTTTAACTGCCGGTGCAATGCTGCTGCATATGCGGTAATTTACTACCTTTGTATCCATAAGTACAGTTTCGCTCTGTGGTATTTCTTTTACATAGTCATAAAAACTGTCATATGGCCTGGTAGTTATATTATTATCATCAAGATATTCTTTAAGTTCAGGTGTTATGATTTCTTCCTGTAAAAACCATATACAGCTGTCCTTTGAGATTGCAAGATACGAAAGCACTACCGGAACATAGCTTATGTCTCCTCCTCTGACATTTAAAAGCCATGCTATATCGTAAAGTGAAGACATAAGGTGAAGTGTGGCACCTTTTCTTCCATTTTTGTCTTACTTTTTAAGCTTGTCCTAATATTTTCACCTGTATATTTATCATCATATATCATGACAGGTGCTTTTGAAAGCGCTGGCCTGTCCTTCCAGATAATATCAATGAGATCTTCGTCTGCATGGATTTTTCCGTGTTTCTTTTCAACCATGGCAAGAAGTCTTTTTCCCCATGCTCCGTTTATGACACGTCCGTCAAATCCAAGACAGCCTCCCTCTTTGAGTGTGGCTTCTATGTATCCGTCTACTGTCGGAACACCTTCCTCACCCATTTTTCTAAGCTCGATCGTAGTGTCTTTTAATTGCTTTGCTGCCTGTACGAAATATCTTCCGTCGGTCCAGAGTCCTGCTTCCTCCATTGTGATGACTGCTGTTCCTGCTGAACCTGTAAATCCTGTTATGAATTTACGTGCCTTAAAGTGTTCGCCGACATATTCTGATTCATGAAAATCAGCAGTCGGAACAATATATATGTCTATACCTCTTTTGGACATTTCCTGTCTGAGTTCTTTTAGTCTGTCTTTTACCATTTCTATTCTATACTTCCTTAAATTCAAAAAATTTTGTATCTATCTCCGGATATGACCGCTTAAGTGAGATCGGCTTTCCTGACTTGTTCAAAAAGCAGTGGCTGCTCCTTGCCTTCGTGCGCAGTTCTCCTGTTTCCTTGTCTGTCATTATATATTCTACTTCCATTTTGATACCGTTGTATTTTACTAATTTTGTATGGATAACAACTGTATCATCAAAATGAACCATACTATGATACTCAACGGATATTGAAAGAACCGGACTTATTATCTCCATCTCTTCCATCTGTTTATAATTAAGTCCTATCTGATCCATCAAATCAAGTCTTGCTTCTTCCATCCACTTGACATAGTTTGAATGGTGGATTATACCCATCTGATCTGTTTCATAATACTTTGCGTGATGTTCATAGGGGCGAATCTTAAGTTCTGCCTCTGGACAGGCAACCTGTATTTCATTTACTGCCATAATAAACCTCCATTCTGCTAACCTAAAAATCCATATTCTATTATGCCACATTCCGGCGTTTAATTCCACATAATTTTCCCGGAAGCATATTTTACATTCTATCTATAATAATTTCTGCCACGAAGATTATGACATTCATTGCATACATTATATGCCGATCCTATCGGCAGGATCCTGCCACAATATCTGCACCGCAAAATGTATTCATTTTTGTTTTTTGAAAGTGTCTGCATGATCTTTGTCTGCACTGCGCTGCGTTCATTTTCAAGCCATTCTGTATCAACTATCTTTCCTAAACGAACTGACATCTGATAATACAGATCCAGCTTTTTGTAATATGATTCATATTGCATAAGCCCTTCATACCTGCTTCTTTTATCCGGATAGTCGAGGCTTATATCTGATGTGTAGGACATACAATAACGTCTCCACTGGCTTACAACCTCGCGGTCTTTTATGTCCACAGGACATGTAATCATCTTATAAAGCAGATATTTGTCATCAAAATCTGCGATAAAAAGTAACGCTCCTTATATGCTTCTTTATATAAAAACAGCATTTCGTCAGTATTGATCTTACAAAATGGCTCTGATGGTGTGGATTCATGCCACAGTTTTATTATTTCATCAAGTGGTGCATCCATATCCAGCAGGATCTGTGGAAAACCAAGGCTTACTGTTTCTATGTTTTCCTCTTTTTGATCCCACATCCGCTTTATATAATTAAGGTTATTTTTTCCGTGTGCTGTAACATATCCTGTATCATACAGTCCATACCGCCCCGCTCTTCCTGCAATCTGCTTTATTTCAGGCAGAAGCAGCGGTCTTCTTTCATTTCCATCAAATTTATCCATCTCAAGAAAAACGATCCGTCTTACAGGAAGATTGAGTCCCATTCCGATCGCATCCGTAGAGACAACAACCTTCGTCTCACCGGAGTTAAACATATTCATCTGCCTGCGGCGTATTTCAGGCGGCAGGCTTCCATATATCACACTTGACTTTATCCCACGCTCTTCAAGACGTGCTGCAATATTAAGTACTGATTTTTTTGAGAAAACTATAAATGCATCCTTTTCCTCCACATCATCCGGAAAGGAAAATGCTTCTTCCTCAATCAGCAGTTTTGTTTTTCTCTCATACTCATTTATTTCATATTCATCACCACATAAGCCTATAAGATGCGTAACTACATCCTTTGCCACAGGACTCATGCACACATGTATCTCTTTTGCTTTTGTTCCAAGTATAGCCCTCGTCCATGAGTGTCCTCTGTCATCATCCGCAACAAGCTGTGCCTCGTCTATCACTGCTATATCGTATTCCTTTTCTATATCAAGCATTTCTACCGTCGAAGCTGTTATCCTGCTGCCGGAAGTCTCTATGCACTCCTGTCCTGTAAGCATCGTACACAAAATTCCCGCATCCGTCATCCTTTCATACACCTCAAGTGCCAGCAGACGCAGTGGTCCAAGATACACACCACTCTCAGCTGTTTTAAGACGTTCCAGGGCATTGTACGTCTTACCACTGTTTGTAGGACCAATATGGAGTATGAACTTTCTTTTCATCTTCCTTGCCTCAGGAAATTCAAGTTCAGGACGGGCTGGAACTAAATCTATGATTTCCTGTCTGAGCCGTCTTTTTCTATATAGTGCATACATTTCTTTTAAATTGGTAGTACATATCTGCCCTTTTTGTTCCTTACCCAGTTTTTTTAAAAAATCAGGCGTTATCGTAAGAATTTCCTCTTCGTCAAATAATGACATATCGATCCTTACAAGATTTGGGATTATTTCTGTTGCAAAAACTGTTTTAGCATTTTTGTTATTTGTATAATAAACAAGATATGCTAATCGCTTTATGTCACTATGAAGTGTATTAAGAGCTGCTGACTCAGTTTTTTTATATGATGCTCTGGCTATAGACTTTGCTTTTGAATTTATTTTGTGCATATAATGCGACGTATTTATATTTCTCTTTTTGCTGTTCTGTGCGTTTTGTCTATATTGTTCGATATAAAATTCAATAATATAATTTTCCAATGTACTTTATTCCTTTAATGGTATAATAGAACTATAAAATGTATTCCTCTGATACATATATGCTATTTTTATTTGTTATCCTGCTTCTTGTTGTGATAACCATATATAATGATAACAAATATTCGCTTTTGGTCAATATCGGAACTATAATTGAAGCCATTCTTGTGTTTGCCATTGGTTCAAAATACGGTAAATACGGATACAATGGCATTGATAATGCATTTATATGTGTATCTATCATTGTATATGCCCGTCCATCCAATAGTTTATTCTGACAAAAAGACGGCACAGTTTTATTTCCATGCTGTGCCGCCTCTACACTATTTATATACAATATTTCTATATATTATTTCTATAAACTATTTATATATTCCATTTAACGTTACTTTAAATACAACTTCTTTTCCTGCAAGATCAGGATTATTAGGGTATGTCTCCGGGAATGTAAGATTAAGGTCAAATGTCTCGCCAACTGTATGTCCTACTATTCCGTCCTCAAAACCATCAATATAGGTTCCTGAACCAAGCTCAAGGTCGGCTCCGCTTCCGTTCGTGCTTCCACCTTTAAACGCTGTACCATCAAGATATCCGGTGTAATCAATATTTACCGTATCACCATTCTGTGCAGCCACACCTTCTGTCTTATCCAGTGTTTTTTCACTCTCAGATGTGCTCTGCGTATCCTGTGCTGAAGTACTTGTGCTTGTACTTTCTGTTCCTGACTGTGTATCTGATGAAGAAGAGCCATTTCCTGATGTTGCAACAGCCCATACCAATACGATAACAACTATTACGACTGCTATTACCGGCACCCAGAATTTAAGTTTTTTGATCACAGCAGCCCTTTTTTCTGCTTTTTTTCTTTCCTCTGCACGTTTTTGCTGTGCAATTTTTTTGTTCTGTTTGTTCATAAATATACTTACTCCTTAGTTTTTGATTTATTTTACACTATTTTTATGTCGAAATTGTGTTCTTCCATACCTTTTTATCAATGTGATTAATATAAATATTCCAACACACGATATCGTCACAGCAGCTCCCTGTTTAAGCCCCGGTGTTTCGTATTTTAGCTCTATTTCATGTTCTCCCTCATCCAGATCTATGCTGATAAATGTCTGCGCAAATTCTGTATAGGTGGTCTTTTTCCCATCTACATACATGCTCCAGCCTTCTTCCGCCGGAATAGAAAAGATAAGTCTTCCTGCCTTTGACATGTTTATATTTCCCTTGACATTTGTATCTGTAAATCCGGTAAGTTCAAAGTTTTCCCGGCTTAATGTGTCATACTGCTGCTCTATGGCATCCATGTTTAATTTGTATACTGTAAAATTGATTTCCTCTGCATCATTATTTGATATCGTGATCCGGTCGCCTGCCGAAAAATATCCAAGATCAAACATATATCTGTGTGTTGTTTTTGAATATACCATGCTTGTATTTTTGTACGCCACTGTAAGCGAATCAGATGAACAATTATCATATGCTGCATAATAATATCCTGACTGCGAAACTGTGATCACGGTCGCTCCTAGCGCCACATCCTGATCACAGTTTGTATGCATCAGCGTCACATCATCTGCTCCGAGAACCGTTCCCAGTGTATTTATTCCATTCAGCTTTGATGAAGGTAACAGGATAAGGCTGTTTATAGCATTCTCATCCATAACAAATCCGATCGGAAGATTATAATTATTCTTATATAGATAATGATTTCCACATTTTCCAACAAGAGTTCTAAGCGGGCTTTCCAGATCCGGACTTTGTGATATAAAGTATTTTACTGAAAGCATAGCAGAACTTATCGGAGTTGCACCATTATAACAGTAAAAGTTTTTTCCACCCTCCATGTAAAGGCTCTGGTAAAAATGACTGACATTTATGTTCATGAGCGATGAAAACTGGGTTGCTCCACTGTATCCGTATCTCATGGAATCATTTTTTGTCATCCGTTCAGTATCTTCTACCCTGTAAAACAGATCCCCATCTTTTTTTGCATCTTTTTTCGCAAGCATGAGTATCTTTTCCATGTCATCTTCGTTTTGTACATAGTTTTCCCGGCTTGTACAGCCAAACCCTGTAAGTGCCATGTTTACGGCAAGTTCAACAACTGCAAAGCCACATATAAACTGCATTACAAGCTTTCTTCTTTTTCCTGATACGATCCGGATAAGTGCCATCATTATCGCATATGCCAGAATAAAAAGTATGCTTATCAGAAAGGCATATGTGTCAGTCACCTCATCAGCCGATTTAAGACAGCTTACTATTATAAGAATAAGTGATATCACTGCTGCCACAATGATATGCCACATTTTTATTACTCTCTTTTTTCTGTAAGTCTCAAAGCCCATCATCAAAACGACAAATATAAACAGATACGACTGTCTTCCCGGAAGTGAATCTGGAAAATGGAATCCATGCCATATAAAGTCAAGATAGTTATTAGCAAAGCTTACAGCAAAAAGTGCAATACACATTCCTCCTGCCACCTTTTGTTTCAATGAAATTCTTCTGTTTAAGAAAAAAAGAACAATAAGTATCAGGCAGAATACTCCTGCATATAAATTAGGCCAATGCTCCGTACCTTCATAAACTGCCGCACCGGTGCACATTCTGCCTATTTCTGTAATGATATTAAAATACCATTCCATAATCTTCGGAAAAGTCATTTCAGATGAACCGCTATAACTTAATATTTTCATTTCAGGAATCATGAGCATGGCCCCTGTTCCACCCGCAAGTAGTGAATACAGTGCAAATTGTACAAACGCACGTATTTTTCTATCCTTTTGATTTATTATCATCCAGAAGAAATATAGAACTAAAAATATACACAACATTATGCAAAGATAGTAATTGCACCAGATTGCAAGTGCAAGAGATACATAATAAAGTCCCGGCTTTTTTTCTCTCACAAGCCGGTCAAGTCCTGCTATGACAAGTGGCGCAAGTGCAATAACATCCATCCACATAACATCCCAGCTGTATGCTGCCACAAATCCACTGAGTGCATACGCAGTTGAAAAAACAAATGATACCATAAGCGTATCGCCATGATATTTTCCGTCTTTCCCTATAAGTCCGAAATGTTCCTTTAAAAAATAGAAAAATGTAGTTCCGCTTGCTGCTATCTTTAACAATATCAGAAGTTCTACAAATTCTATGATATGGGTTTTGGGAAAAATTGCCACAAGCCAGTTTAGCGGGCTTGCCAGATAATATGCATATAATGAAACAAAATCTGATCCAAGCCCTAGATTCCATGAATACTGCAGACTTCCGCCATTTATAATTTTGTCGTGAAGCTCTGAAAAAAACGGACAGTACTGATGATACAGATCCATATGCAATAGACAGTTATTTCCAAATGGATATATACTGTTTCCTATACAAATAATAATTTCTATAAAAAGAGGTATCAAAAATGCTGCGAGCATAGGTCTTTTTCTTACAAATCTCATTAATTATCACCTTTCTGGTCAAACAGTCTGTAATATTGCAAAAGCTTATATTTTTTTAACATCTCTTCATCTGTATCCGCTTTTACGTCCTCAGTTCTTATCGCAGATATTATCGGATAATCTTTCTGTAACTCCAACAGGAAATTCTGATAATCTGATGTAGGTACTCCAGCTGTCTTTAAGACATTTGCTGCCAGATAGTTTACACTCATATCCTGATTTTGTGCTTCTTGTATATCATAATTTGCCCATACGACATATGGAACCTGATATCTTAAATATGTCTCCTCTGTTGATAAATTGCTGTAATCCATTCCATTTTCTGCAAGCACGGAACTTGCCACAGTATCATTTGGCTGATGATCACCGAAAAATACGATGATCGTTTTTTCGTCCTGCTCCTTGAAATAACTTATCAGACTGCTAAGGTCAGAATCTGTCAATTTTATGAGTGAAAGATACTGGTTTAATGCATCATTTCCAAGCCCCTTTGCATTTATCGTATTTGTAAAATTCCAATATGTATCGGTATAACCGCCGTGATTCTGCATTGTAACATTAAAGATAAATGCAGGTTTATCTTCCGGCTTATTTTCATATGTTTCTATTATTTTCTCAAATGATGTCTTATCACTTATGTAATTCCTTATCACATCACGGCTTAAATAATCCGGCGCAAATGCCATATTTTCAAATCCCAAAAGCGGATATACTGTTTCCCTGTTCCAGCCGCTTGCATTATATGGATGCTGTGCATATGTCTCATATCCAAGTCCTTTAAGGTAACTTGCCAGTGAAGGAGTTGTATCCTTTATATACTGCTGATACGGTATACTTCCTGCTGGAAGAAATGCCATCGTATTTCCGGTCAAAAATTCAAATTCAGTATCCGCTGTATTTCCACCACATACCGATACATTAAGATAACCTGTTATAGTATTGTCCGCACCATTCTGAAGGCTATGTACAAATGGCATATAGTCTTTGTTTGTTTCAAAATTACCAAGCACAGACAGATCCGAAAATGCCTCATCCATAATCACTATAATGTTAGGCATTTTTTCATTATTATTTGTATCTGATCCTTCAGAAACATCTTCCTTTTGTCCATTGCCATCATTTTTATATTCGTCTAATATCTGTCTGGCATTTTCTTCACTATACCCGGCAGGCTTATCCACTGCTATATAAGCCATGTCCATTGCGAATGTAACTGCCATTCCATTTACCTTTGTCATATACGCCGGCGTAAACAAAAACGGATACAGATAATTATCTGTCTGGAAATCTTCGTTTTGAAGCGCTGAGACAAAAAGACACAACACCACTGTAATTATTGCTCCGGGGATAAGTCTCAGTTTTATTTTCATTTCCATCCTGTAATTCATAAAGTGTGCAAGCACCACAAGGACTATATAAATTACAGTTACAATTATAACTCTGGCTGTCGGCATAAAATCATAATTTCCGGCAACACTCGACGCCGTTTTAATTGAAAAAATGTCCCACGGCACAAACGGAGTAGACCTGAATAACATCACATAATGGTTTATCATTCCAAATATCATTGCGGCTATAAGAATAAATCGTACCGCCCATTTCATTCTCCCCGTGAACACATAAACAATCCATGCCAGAAGTTCAAACAATAATATATTAAATAAAAAAGCCACCGGCCTTATTTCAATAAAGGGATTATGTTCGTAGAATTCCATAAGAATAAAAGATATAAATGGCATTACTGAAAATATTATACCATTTACGAATACTTTGTATTTAGTGTAGAGATTTTTTAACATTACTTTATGCTCCTAAGTAATTATGCTTTATACAAAAAGCCTTGAAATCATTGATTTTACTAAGTAAACCACTAATCCCAAGGCCATGTGATAATGCCGGTGGCGGGACTTGAACCCACACGGGCTTGCGCCCAACAGATTTTGAGTCTGCATCGTCTGCCATTCCGACACACCGGCGTGTCTCGAACAGATTTTATATTAACATAATAATCTGTTTAGTGCAACAACTTTTTATCTAAAATTAGATACATCTGTTTATCTAAAATAGATACAGCTTTTTATCTAAAATAGATACATTATAGATTTAAACCTTGCTTCTACTCTTTAACTTGCGGTGTACATATGCAAATAGTATTATAACCGCACTCGTTATGACACTTCCATAAAATGTCATTCCTCTGCAGAGCAGTTCCATATTTGTCGCATTTTTTCCTACTATCTGTCCAAACCCATCAAGCATTATATAGTCTGCAACTCCCATAGCACCGGGTATAGGCACACAATTGGAGCCCATCGCCACAAAACACTGTATCACACTCACATCAATAGCTTTTTGCAGTCCCTCACCCATTGCCATAAATATCATAAAAGATACTAAAAGCTGCGATAACCTCTGCATAACATTCCAAAAAAATATTTCGATAAGCATTTTCCATTGTCCTGTTATGTTGTTTGAACATTCCTGATATTCACACATTTTATGTTCTAATTTTTTTCTTAGCTTATCACCATGCTTGACAATATGAAGTTTTTCTAACATTCCGATCAGGAAATTACATATTTTATACAGTATCCTTCCCTCTTTAAGAAGCATGAAAAACACCCATGCAAGAAAAATCAATACAATTATTCCTATGACAATAAATATTTTTGATACCATAGAAAACTCAAGTATCATATGAAATTTAAGCAAAAAAGATAATATTCCAAGAAATAACAACGCCAGCGTATACATAACCAGATTGATAAGGAGCGCAACCATCGTGACAGTCCCCGGGATACCGTCTTTCATCATAAAATATGCACTTGCAGGCTGTCCTCCTGATGCCGAAGGTGTGATCGCAGAAAAATATACATCTGCTCCGCCGTATACTGTACCTTTTGCAGCATTTGTTTTGTATCCAAAGTGATTGGCAATTCTGACAAGCGCAAGGCCTTCAAACCATATAAAACCAAACATACATAAAAAACCTGCAGCCAGCCATTCCTTTTTCGCACTTTTAATAAATTCGAGCAGTACGTCAAGTGAAAAACTTTTGTTTTGGGAAACTACAGCCCATATACTTAATACAGCGATAAAAAAAGATGCAACCGCCCAAAATATTTTTTTCTTATCCATTATTTTATCCTTACCTATTTTTTCGATAATACCATATGTATCCATTCTAGATAATATATAATATTTAATCAAGTAATATATCCTTAAAATTTAATGAACATCTATTCAAAAAAAAAAAACACCCTTTAAGGGTGCCGATTATACCTTCAAAACTTCACACAAATGATTAACTTCATACTTTCCGAAAAACTTGTTTTTCGAAAAACTCATCTCGATTCCGCTTTGCTTCATCTCGATGGATTTGCTTCGCAAATCTGCGTCCATTCCAATACAGCCTTCTGCAAATAAATTTGCAAAGCCCGTATTCTCATGTACTTGTTTTTCTCCGTTATTTACCAGATTAAGCCCTCGACCTATTAGTAACAGTCAGCTCCACACATTACTGTGCTTCCACCTCTGCCCTATCTACCTTGTAGTCTTCAAGGGGTCTTACTCCCGAAGGAGGGATATCTCATCTTGAGGTGGGGCTTCACGCTTAGATGCCTTCAGCGTTTATCCCTTCCAGACTTGGCTACTCTGCCATGCCGTTGGTCGACAACAGATACACCAGTGGTCCGTCCATCCCGGTCCTCTCGTACTAAGGACAGCTCCTCTCAAATATCCTCCGCCCGCGCCGGATAGGGACCGAACTGTCTCACGACGTTCTGAACCCAGCTCGCGTACCGCTTTAATGGGCGAACAGCCCAACCCTTGGGACCTGCTACAGCCCCAGGATGCGATGAGCCGACATCGAGGTGCCAAACCACTCCGTCGATGTGAACTCTTGGGAGTGATAAGCCTGTTATCCCCAGGGTAGCTTTTATCCGTTGAGCGATGGCAATCCCACTTTATACCACCGGATCACTAAGTCCTACTTTCGTACCTGCTCCACCCGTCGGTGTCGCAGTCAAGCTCCCTTCTGCCTTTGCACTCTTCAAATGGTTTCCGACCATTCTGAGGGAACCTTTGAGCGCCTCCGATACCCTTTCGGAGGCGACCGCCCCAGTCAAACTCCCCGCCTGACATTGTCCCATTGCCAGTTCATGGCAACTGGTTAGAAACCCAGTACTACAGGGGTGGTATCCCAACAGCGACTCCACACAGACTTGCGTCCATATTTCCTAGTCTCCCACCTATCCTGTACATGCAGTACCGAATCCCAGTATCAAACTGGAGTAAAGCTCCATGGGGTCTTTCCGTCCTGGCGCGGGTAACCAGCATCTTCACTGGTACTTCAATTTCACCGGATGCATTGTCGAGACAGTGCTCAAATCATTACGCCTTTCGTGCGGGTCGGAACTTACCCGACAAGGAATTTCGCTACCTTAGGACCGTTATAGTTACGGCCGCCGTTTACTGGGGCTTAAATTCAAAGCTTCGCTTGCGCTAACCTCTCCTCTTAACCTTCCAGCACCGGGCAGGCGTCAGCCCATATACTTCACCTTTCGGTTTCGCATAGACCTGTGTTTTTGCTAAACAGTTGCTTGAGCCTATTCTCTGCGGCCTGCTCTCGCAGGCACCCCTTCTCCCGAAGTTACGGGGTCATTTTGCCGAATTCCTTAACAATGCTTCTTCCGTCGGCCTTAGGATTCTCTCCTCATCCACCTGTGTCGGTTTACGGTACGGGCACGTATTACACAATAGCAGCTTTTCTCGGCACATGGCTCACACGCTTCGTTACTTTATTTCACTCCACATCACGTCTTTGGATCGTTATACGGATTTGCCTATATAACTCCTACCCCGCTTGTACCGGTCTTTCCATTCCCGGCTCGTGCTTTCCACATGCGTCCCTACAGTTCTGATAATACGTGGTACAGGAATCTAAACCTGTTATCCATCGCTTACGTCTTGCGACCTGTGCTTAGGCCCCGACTTACCCAGAGCAGATCAGCTTTACTCTGGAAACCTTAGATATTCGGCCGAAAGGATTCTCACCTTTCTCTCGCTACTCATTCCGGCATTCTCTCTTCTTATCCCTCCACTGCTCTTTTCAGTACAGCTTCGTCGGTATTAAGAATGCTCCTCTACCACTCCTTGCGGAGTCCACAGCTTCGGTGTCGTGTTTTAGCCCCGGACATTTTCGGCGCAGGAACTCTCGACTAGTGAGCTGTTACGCACTCTTTGAATGTATGGCTTCTGAGCCAACATCCTAGTTGTCTTCGAATTCCCACATCCTTTCCACTTAACACGCACTTTGGGACCTTAGCCGGTGGTCTGGGCTCTTTCCCTTTTGACTGCCCAACTTATCTCGTGCAGTCTGACTCCCGATCATCATCTACATGGCATTCGGAGTTTGATATTCTTTGGTAAGCTTTGACGCCCCCGCGGAAATTCAGTGCTCTACCTCCATAAGACTAAATCGAGGCTAGCCCTAAAGCTATTTCGAGGAGAACCAGCTATCTCCGGGTTCGATTGGAATTTCTCCCTATCCACACCTCATGCCCACCCTTTTCAACGGATGTGGCTTCGGTCCTCCATTGTCTTTTACGACAACTTCAACCTGGACATGGATAGATCACCCGGTTTCGGGTCTACGTATACTGACTTTACGCCTTTTTCAGACTTGGTATCCCTTCGGCTCCACACCTTAAGTGCTTAACCTTGCCAGTATCCGTAACTCGCCGGACCGTTCTACAAAAAGTACGCGGTTGATCATATAAAGATCTTCCACAGCTTGTAAACACAGGGTTTCAGGTTCTCTTTCACTCCCCTCCCGGGGTCCTTTTCACCTTTCCTTCACAGTACTATGCGCTATCGGTCACTAAGTAGTATTTAGGCTTACGGGGTGGTCCCCGCTCTTTCCATCAAGGTTCCACGTGTCTCGATGTACTCTGGATCCCGCTCGGTCAGCTCTCCTTTCGCTTACGGGGCTTTCACCCTCTCTGGCAGGCTTTCCCAAACCTTTCTGCTAGAATCGCTGAATCCTAAATGCGGTCCGAACCCCGGAGTGCACGCACTCCGGTTTGGCCTCTTTCCATTTCGCTCGCCGCTACTTTGGAAATCGATTTTTCTTTCTCTTCCTCCGGCTACTTAGATGTTTCAGTTCACCGGGTTCCCCTCCATACGTTATGTATTGGCGTATGGATGATATGAGTTCATCATACCGGGTTTCCCCATTCAGATATCTGTGGATCAAAGATTATTTGCATCTCCCCACAGCTTTCGCACTTATCACGTCTTTCTTCGGCTCTTAGTGCCAAGGCATCCGCCCTGCGCTCTTTTGCTTAATCTCTTCGATGCATAGCGTTGCATCTTTTAATAACTTAAAGAACTTTTGTTGTTGTTCACAACTTGGTTTTTGTTTCTCGGATGTCTTGATTGTAAGATATTCTTTCAAGAATATTTATTCATCAATTTGTATGAAGTTTTCAAGGTACATGTCTGACTGTTTTATCAGTCATCAGAAACCTTAATCCCTTAAAATCTCTGATCACCGGTAAAACCAGTTTTCTTTTTTAAACTGGCAGCCACCTACTTTCCATACCGTCACCAGTATAGTATCATCGGCCGTTTAAGTCTTAACCATCGTGTTCGGGATGAGAACGGGTGTTTCCCCTAAACGCATCGCCACCAGCAATTTTCAGTTATATGGTAGTTCGATTCACTAGATTCAAACTTCGCTTACGCTCGTTTTCATCAAGTTCCTTCGAACTAAGTTCGCACTAACCTCATGCTTTGCATTCGCTAAGTGCTCTACTTAATAACTCAACAGTGAAAAACTCTCTACTCGATTTCCTTAGAAAGGAGGTGATCCAGCCGCACCTTCCGATACGGCTACCTTGTTACGACTTCACCCCAGTTATCGAGCCTGCCTTCGACAGCTCCTTCCTTTCGGTTAGGTCACTGGCTTCGGGCATTCCCAACTCCCATGGTGTGACGGGCGGTGTGTACAAGACCCGGGAACGTATTCACCGCAGCATTCTGATCTGCGATTACTAGCGATTCCAGCTTCGTGTAGTCGGGTTGCAGACTACAGTCCGAACTGA
>SCPN01001538.1_pt1:95000-99986 | contig 99986 bp, 85 predicted proteins | sample 6106831 | NCBI WGS metagenome assembly SCPN01 (sample SAMN10720447, study PRJNA508395) | human gut metagenome | isolation source: Participant 1, 0 month
TTAGCATCCTCCGCAGTCTGAGGTAATCTGTTATAGTCCGATGTTTTTTTATATTCGCTTGCAGATCTTTGAAGTGCCGTTATAGCATATTCTTTGTACGGATCATTTTTTGACACACCCGAAATAGAAAAGTAAATAATATCGTTTGCTTCTTCCTTGCTCGTAGCATTTTTCAGTTTTTCTTCCATCGCATTTACCATTGCACGTATTCTTTTATACTGCTGATAAAGCTGCGGATTAGTCTGTTTCAGATAGTCTTCCTCCTCTTTTGTCAGCTTTCTGCCCGCTTTTAGTTTTGCCTGTATTTTTTCATCCATTTTCTGTTTTTCTTCTTCCTGCATATCCGATTCCGGCATTTTCATTGTTTCCAATACATAATTTGCTATCTGCCCTTTTCCCATAGCATTTGTTGTTTTATCCGTCTCATTTGCTTTTGCATAATTGCAGATCAGAACTTCCTTCATAATAGCCGCCTCCATAAATATACTGATATATTTTTTATCGTCATACAAGCGGTTCTATCTTACATGTATAATTGCAAAAAATGTTAAAACAAACAGATCTTCCAATATCTTTTCAAGTTTTATACCGAGTCACCATCTTCTTCACATATAAATCCATAACCTTTTTGGAATTACATTTATAGCTGGATTAAAGTCACAACTATCTTTTGGTTTGCGTTTTTGGGGGTTATTTTGGGGTATAAAAATAGCACCTAACAGATTTCATTTCCGTTAGATGCCATTAATATATCGGATTATTTATGTTTTACCTTCGCCTACAAAAGCAGTAATGTAGGCTATTTCCGTAACGTCTGCATTGGTACAAAGTGAACTGCCCATTGTCTAAAGCCAATGGGCTTCCTGCTTCACAGACCTCGTTTCTACGTTCCACTCCGGTCGGAGCAGAACAAACATCCACCGGATGTTTTGCTCCCTACTATCTCCACAGGCGTTCATTCGGGCAGTCCCTGCCCTATATTGTTATTTTTATGCTATTTGTCTTAATCCTTCTTCCAGTATATTTTTTGCTGCGTTGATATCCCTGTCATGATTTGTTCCACAGACAGGACATGTCCATTCCCTTACTGATAGATTTTTTGTCTCTGTATTTTGGTATCCACAGACTGAACACAGCTGACTACTGGCATAGAATGTATCTATTTTGACATATTTCCTGCCATTCCACTTTGCCTTATATTCTAACTGTCTTGTCAGCTCATACCATGATACATCACTTATAGACTTTGCCAAATGGTGATTTTTTACCATGTTTTTTATCTGCAAATCTTCCGAAACTATCACTTGGTTTTCGCTGATAATCTCATGCGACATCTTGTGCAGATAATCTTTTCTGGTATTTGTTATTTTTCTCATGGCATAATGCTATCTTTTTCTTTGTTTTGCAGTAATTTTGACTTCGTTTTCTCTTTATGGGCTAACTGCCTTTGCAGTTTCACCAGTTTCTTTTCGTATTTTCTGATGATTTTGGGATTTTCGTATTTTCTTTCCATCAGAAGTAATACATAACTCCTTAATACCTAAATCTATTCTGGTATTTTGATTTGTATGTGGCAGTTCCGTGTGTTCTGTTTCCACTAAAATTGATACATAATATTTTCCACTCGGAACTTGTGATATCGTTGCCGATTTTATCTGTCCGATAAAATTTCTATGCAGTTTTGCTTTTATTCCTTTTAATTTAGGCAGTTTTACTCTATTGCACCCGAAATCTACTGTTATATTGCCATTCGTAAAATTTGTTGTATATGACTTATGATGATCGTGTTTACTCTTAAACTTCGGATAACCTGCATGTTCCTTAAAAAACTTCTGGTATGCAGCATCCATGTTGTAAATCGCATTTGTCAGAGCAAATTTATCCACTTCTTTCAGCCATTCATATTCTTTCTTTAATTGTCTATTGCAGTAATTATTACAGTCGGTTTTACTAACTGATTTTTTCTTTTTCTCATATACTTCTTTCCGGTATGCCAGTGTCTGATTATATACAAAACGGCAACAGCCAAATGTTTTTGCGATCTGTATTTTCTGCTCATTATTTGGATATATTCTATATTTATATGCCTTTAACATCCACTGTCACCTTCTTTCTCAACCTTGATTTTCTATATATCTCTTCAGCATTTCTTCCGATACATTTCCTACACTACAGGCAAAATATCCATCTGTCCAAAAGGTATGTTCTTTCCAGAATTGTTTTCGTAAATATTGGGGATATCTTTTCCATATATGGTATGTTGTATAACTCTTCATCAGGTTTACAATCTTACTAATAGAACTTGGATTATCTACTATTATGGTGGATATTAGGACGTATGAAAATGATGATAAGGTATTGAAAGATCTTATTGAAATAAATATTCGCCAACGTGGAATTGGCAATCCTAATCCTGTAAAACTTGGTAGATGTATTAAGGAGCTTAAAAGAATTTCTCTCCCGGCTTATAATAAAAGAAAAATTGAAAAAACGATTTGCAAGAACAATTTGCCTTTTGTTTTTGTTCTTACATAAATAGTATGATGAATTACTCCTCCCATGCGGTGCAGTAGCTCCTATGGAAGTGGTACACCGCCTGTGTTGATAGATTAAAAGGTAAACATCAAATTTTTTAATAACCAAATAACAACAACAATGAACGTTATGCACCACGTTAATAATATCTTACAGATATTATTAATATTTGTTTTACTAAGAAGAACAAGCACAAATGCAGATACTACCGTTTGAAGTATACCCCAAAATAATGACAAAAAAACGTTCCTAATTAAAGCTTCTGATATATGGAAAATTTCTGCTAAGATTTCTACATTATAAACACTATAATACCTATAATCCATATATACTTGGTACAAGAATAAAAGAGAAAAGTGGATTCCAAACATAATAAGGATATCTAAAAGTAGTTGTTTTTTCTTTTTTTTCATGCTAATGTACCCCTTTTATAATATCTCATCATCAATTGCCATTATAAACAATAAAACCATATTTAGATATAAAAGTCCATCCACTAACTGATCTGCACGCCAGCAGGCGGCAGCTTCCACTCCTTATTTCTCTGTGAAAAAGATCTTGAAAATCAGCATGAGAACTGATAAATATAATAGTAATAAAGTAAAGGGGCTGTAAAATAAGTCCCTAATATAAGAAACGCCAATTCCGGCAAATGTCGGTTTTGGCGTTTCTTTAATATTAACTTTCTATTTCTAAAGCAAGTCTGCATCTTTGGGTATAAAAATGGTGCATTTAATAAATGCTCGGCTAATCACGCCCGCTTAAGTTTTATGCAACTTTCGTCTGTCGTTGCTTTTTGTTGTGATATTTATAAAGATTGAATCCACATGAAATCAGTGTAAGCTCGAGAATTACATTTTCTCCGCCTCTTCGCAATAATCTTTTATACGCTTTATCCCACTTTAATACACCAAAAGTTCCCTCCGATTGAATACTTCGGTTCATTCTCAGGAGAGCACCATGTAGCTGGATTCAAGATTTTGCGACTTCCTGATGGATAGCGGTTAACTCCTGGTTCATTCGGATCGTTCGGTTTTGTTATTGCTCTCGGACAACATTTTTGTTTATGCTGACACCCTTCACAAGATTCACATTCGTATAATTCTTCCGTTCTTCCATATTTATTATATTTCACATGCTGTGTTCTCTTGAAGGGGAATTTTCGACCGTTTGGGCATAAGAGATTTCCATCTGCATCTTTTGCAAAGTTTACAGCACGATACGGATTTTCATAATACTTTTGTCCGTCGTTTCTTTTTTGTACATGGTAAATTTCATGTATTTTTCCATGCCGTGTTCTTCACAATAAAGATAATTATTGTAAGAACCGTATCCGGCATCAGCAACCGGATATTTCGGATAGTGACCATATGTGCGATTGAATTTTTTCCATCAAAGGCACAAAGCATTCCATATCGGATGCATATGGTTTTACGTCGATTACAGCTATGTATTCATCACAGATGACACCCTGTAGGTTGTATGCCGGAAGTAACTGATCGTTTCCCATGTAATCACGCTTTAAACGCATGAAAGTTGCATCATGATCTGTTTTGGAATAACTGTTTCTTTCTTCTCCACAGGTCTCGATATGATATGCATAGGATTTCAAACGTTCCAGATATTCATACAATTCTTCGTATTGTTTTGTCAGATGCTTTTCTATGACCACGTCCGGAAACGAAGAAGTTTCATCCAGTCCGGTTGTTTCTTTGTACATCGTAAGTAATTCAGAGACATAGTCAACCGCGTACGCTTCACGCTTTTCAAATTTTATTCCGAGATATCCAAGTACTTCCTGATTCATAGCATCAATCAAAGGTGAAATCTTGTCAAAGACTTTCTGCCAGTTTTTCACACGATTTTTCCATACCCATGTATATCGATTGGCATTTGCCTCGACTTTTGTCCCGTCAATGTATGTATGCAGATCCGCGTGATCTTTGGCAAAAATATATAGAATTAATGTCTTCAAATATCTGCTCGATAGAATCGGTTAGTTCGTTTCGGATTAAGTTTCCAAATGTAGCAAGAAGGCGTTTTTCATGCCATCAAGAAGATACATGTAACGAATGTCATTACGGCAGAGCTTTTCTATTTCTCGTAAGGAGCAGATGCGGTTTTCCATAAAGGCAAAAGTATTACTTTTAAGGGTTTTTGAGCATCACATCTTTAAGGACCTGTTTTATAGCCTTCTCTACAAAATATCTGGATAGGTCAATTGTAATGGTCAAGCCTTTTGCAACACTTTGTTCGATAAATACCTACCTGTAACGAGCCTCCATTGGTGTTAAATAATTATTGTATGAATGAGGGCGAAACATAATTGTACCCACCTTTATATATTTCCATAGTAAGTTCATCCATCATCTCTTACATTTGAAAATGAAGATGTTATAAAAGCCGCTTTTGAAAGTGTTATAAAATCTTTCCATGGAGCATTATCATAAG
>SCPN01000400.1_pt1 | contig 99710 bp, 133 predicted proteins | sample 6106831 | NCBI WGS metagenome assembly SCPN01 (sample SAMN10720447, study PRJNA508395) | human gut metagenome | isolation source: Participant 1, 0 month
GGCTATACGCTGGAAGAAATATCAAACGCATTTCAGTGCTATCCTTCTACCGTACGGAGGCGGATTGAAAGAGAAAAAGGAAAAAAAGAGGAAACATAGAAGATAGCAGGAGGTGAATGTATGCCTGCAAAGAAAGAAGAGAGAGGAGCAGAGATAGATTCCTGTTCTTTGAAAATCTGGGAAGAGAAAATAAAAATACTATTGTATGCATGGGAAAAGGTTTATACCTATGGAGATGCAGAAAGTATGTGTACGGATGGGATTATTTTGAATAGATATCGACAGGAAATCTTGCATGTAAAAAGCCATCTGGAAAACCTTGGAAGCGAACTGTCTTATGCAGTCCCAGAGAAAATGCCAGAAGAATATATGGCACAGGCTGAAACAATTCGGACACAGGCACAGAAAGCGGCGGAAGATTATTTTGCTTCAGATGATTACCGATACCTAATGACAAAATTCTCTTATCTGAATAAAAAGCAGAGAAGTGAGACAGGAGTTACAGAGGTATATGGTAAAGTCCAAAGTCTTTTAAATGCAGTTGATGAAGATAATCTGGTTGTGATGCGTGAATTGGGAACACCTGGAATGTTATGGGAACAAATCCAGGAGAGTGCAAAAAGAGTTCGATCTATCCCCTTCAAAATAACAAAAACACCTGAAAAGGAAGTAATAAAAAAAGAGGACGATTATCAAATTCAAGGACAATTAAGCATCTACGACCTTGAAGCATCTTAGGAAGGAGGAAACGAATGACAGATCAAAAAAAGATAGCGGCAATTTTCAATGATTTTATGGCACTTTATCGAGGAACATCCCAGATAGGAATTCAAGAAATCTGTAAGAAGTATGAGAACCATAGAATGTTAATCGGACTTCTTGCAAATTTGGATGCAGCGACATCAATTCCGGTTCCAAAGGTGATGAAAGAATGCTATGAAATTTATAAAAAATATCGGGACCGCGAATTAGAAGAAAAAGACTGGGAAGCTGTAGTAGAAGAAACACGTATTCTTTCTGAAAAATGGAATGCAAATGCATGGTGCGTTCGTGTTTTGATTGAGTTAATTGGACTTTTGGAAGAAGACGATAAAGAACGAAGAAGAATTGCAAAAGAAGTAGAAAAAGAAATGGAAGAGGCAATGCAAAATGATGCAGCAGCCTGATATCTAAATGGAGAGTCTTTCGGCTCTCCGTTTTTATAAAGGAGGATTTTATATTGTTTGAAAAAATGATTCATAATACAGAGGAATTGAACGCAATGGCTGTTCACTTGAGGCTTTCGCAAAATTTTTCAGAAATAAAATTACTTGCAGCCAAATGGCTGATTCCGGAAGAGCATATACAGGACTTTATTTCAGGGAAAAGAGCTCAACTTGCAGAGGTACCATTGGAAGAAAAGGAATATTCTTCTGCCGTCGAGAAACTAAGAGAAGAAATGTGGCTTTTAAAAGATCAGATGTTTACAGATATCGTTTCCCGTTATCTAATTCAAAAAGCAGAAGAAAATCCGGCGTTTAGTATGCAGGTGCTTCAGAAACATAAAACCATTCAAAAATGTATGAATTATATTATGGAACAGGCTTACAGTATAGCACAGAAGGAGCATGAAAAGAGAGTTAATGGGAAACAGCCTGTAACAGGAAGAGAACAAAATGTAGCGCTTGGAATTTCTGAAATTCAGGTATATCAATGGGCTGAAGATTATTATGCGTTAGATGATGCTAAAAGAAGCCTAAGAAAAGAACAGAAGAAAAGTACAAGCAAAGAAACGGAAAGAAAAAGACTTCTGTAAAAACGTCACCTACAGTTCCTGCAAAGAATTCAGCTCCGGCACCAGCTAAAAAGAAAAAAGAAGAGAATATCCAGCTTTCTATGTTTGATATGATGCAACTGGATAAATGAATAGAAAGGAATGTACAGATGAAGGCATATAAGGGATTTCATAAGGATCTGTCTTGTTTAGGATACAACTTTAAAGAGAATGCATGGAATAAAACGGATCAAGCGAATTGCGGAGAGAATGGATTTCATTGTGCAGAAAACCCACTAGATTGTCTGAGTTATTACAGTAACTGGAGAAATTCCGTTTATTATGAAGTAGAAGCCGCTGGTGATCTTGATGAGGATGAATTTGACAGTAAAATATCCTGTACGGAGATATATCTGCTAAAACGACTGACTTTAGAACAATTATTGTTTGAGGCACTTATTTACATGGTAGAACATCCGGAACGTACTTGGAATGGGCATGTAAAAAAAGAATATGCAGAAGCCCATAACGGTTTTGCTGTTGTTCGAGGAAAAAATCCGAATGCACATGGACAAAGTTATGAGATATTCCTTTATTCTTTGAAAGAAGAGGATAATTGTTCTGCAATAGAAGAAGTGGCATTTTTAAAGATAGACGGGAAAAAGTGTTATCCGGGAATTCGCTATACGGTAAAAGGAATCGAAAAACATCAGGAGGAGATTTGTGCATGAAGAAAAACTTTTTAGTAACTCTTACTCCACCTAAATTAACAAAACAGTTGAAGGAGGAGATTGAAAAGGATGTTCCCATTGTTAGCCAAAAACTATGGGGGAAAAGAAAAGCATATAAATATAACAGCTATATAAAGGCAAAAGTTGAAAAAGGGTATTTGATCCTTTCTATTTTTAAAACTGAATTTGTACGCTCGGGTTCAAAATATCCAACGTATGTTGTTTATTTTAATGGAAAGTCTGAAGAATATATATCATTTGAAACTGAGATAGGCAAATGGAGAACAGCGATGTTAAACAATCTGGATGCAGATTTCTCGTACTATTCTTCTCAACACTATATCTCCGAAAAGGATGGGATAAAAATCCAAAAGTACTTGAAGATAGAACGTGGTGATTTTTTGGCAATATGCGACTATCAATCATCTGTTTTAGAAAAACACCGGGATAAGCAATACAAACGTATAACAGATGAATGGGATAGGATGTTAAAACCTGTGCGCAGCCTTCCAAAAGACTGGGAAAAATGGGTTCTCCGCAAGGCAATCTCGGAACATTATATATTTTATCAGTATAAGAGAAGCGGTCCAACAGATGGCTATTGCACTTGTTGTGGCAAAAAGGTTGTGATAGAAAAACCAAAAAATATAACGAAAAAGGTGTCTGTCCGAATTGTGGTCAGAAGGTGCAGTTTAAATCTATCGGAAAATTCGGACCGATTTGGACAAAACAAGAAACGGCGTATTTACTTCAACGCTGCTATCCAGGTTTTATTATAAGGGAATTTTCGGTACGCATGGCTATAGGAAAAAATAGTTATCAAAATCCAGTAGCAATCTGTTCTGAAAAAAATCGCTATCTATATGACATGGATTTTAAAGAAACACCTTTTTATTTTGGAGATTATAAGCATCGTGGTAATCGTTGGATACGTGGAGAAACTCACAGTAACAACTATTGGTACTATTATTATAGTTATGTAGATAATAGTTCTGGAGCCGTATATGCAAGGACAATTCCAGATCTCTCTAAAAAGGAACTAAAAATGACCGGTCTTCCTGAAATATTAAAGGGGAAAAGTTATTTTCAGCCACGAGATTATTTGCGCTCATTAAGAAAAGCACCCATATTGGAGCAACTGGTTAAGGCAAAACTAAAAACGCTATTTATGAAGTTCTGGAAAATCCACTGAAAATATCTTCTTTTCAAGATCATGGTGCTTTGCATTCGCGGCTTGGAATCAGCAAAGATACATTGAAGCGCCTTCGAAAGAATGATGGAAATATGAAATATCTTACGTGGCTTCAGGAAGAAAATCGCTCACCACATTATCTGGATGATGAATTAATTTTTTGGTATATGGAAAATCACATAGAACCCAATGAGTTAAACTTTATTCATGCGAAAATGAGTTATGTTCAGATCAGAAATTATCTCATTCGTCAGAAGGGAAAAAGAAAAGACAGTATTTCTCAAGTTCTCACAACATGGAAAGACTATATTTCTATGGCAAAACGTGTAAAAATGAATATCAATGATGAGATTGTTTATCGGGCAACGAAACTATATAAACGACACAATGATCTAATCAAATATATTGAGGATAATCAGTTATCTGTAACAGCAGGAGAACTGGCTGATAAATATCCGAATATAAATAGTGTACTTTCTGGTTTGAGGGAGAAATACGAATACAGCGACGAAACTTTTACTATTTTAGCACCTCGGTGTATTGAAGATATTTTAAAAGAGGGACAGGCACTTCATCATTGTATTGATAAGAAAACAGAATATCTGGAACGTATTAATGAGCAGGAAACTTATATTTTGTTTTTAAGAAATACGAAACACCTGACACGCCAAAACCATACCCCTAAGTAGAACCCGGCGGAGTCATTCGGCAGAAACGGACAGAATATGACCGACAGAATAAAGATATTGAAGCAGCTTCAGCTTTTTTAAGAGAGTGGCAGCAGGAAATTCAGAAAAGGATTACTGAAAATGACAGAGAGCTTGCGAACCGAAGTCGGCAGCTCCGAATGGAATCCTATGCAGAAATGCGTAAAAAGAAAGTCGAAAATTAATGGCGGATTATTTCAAGGAAAATATCTGGCAGACGTTTTGGAAGCAGATCTTATGGAAATGCCGGATACTCTTCAACAGGCAGCATAAGCTGGAAAGGAGGACTATGAATAATAATATAGATATATTGCATTAATGGGACATAAAAGTGTAGCTACAACATTTGAAATCTATTGCGGAATCATGGAAGCGAAGAAAGAAATAGCAAAAACTATTGATTCTGTAATGGATCCGGCAATTGGTGCAGTCAAAGTTCGCAGCAAAGGAGGGATAGTATGTGTAAAACTCTATCATAAAACCTCCGGTCAGTGAAACTTTCTTCTACGGTAAAATTATTTCATGGAAATTCAGTGATAGTGTAACTTATGTCAAAGCTCGGAAAAAATACTGTTTTCGTTTTGAAATTGTTTTTGAATCGGGAAAAGTTTGTCCAATGCAAAGAGGGGGATTTGTTTCTAAAACAGAAGCGATAAAAGCAAGAGAAAATACAATCAAACAACTTCACGAAAAAACATTTGTGCCATTTGAATATACAGCCAGAGAATTTTTTGATTATTGGCTTTACTATTATATGATTGATGAAGCTGATATTGCTTATAACACCTATACGGCATATCGGAATATCATATATAATTATTTTCTGGTAGTCTGGGGGGATAAAAAAATCACAGCTATACAAAGAGATGATTTGATTGCAGCGCTCGATAGCATCCCCTACGACTCCATATTGAGAAGTGCATATGGCGTTATTGGTGGATCATTTCAATACGCATTGGAAAATCATATTATCTATTTGAATCCTGTAAAATCTGCAATAAAAGTAAAACGAAAAACAGAGAAAAAATGTGAAATAGAGAATAATAAGAAGGCAGAACATGTTGATCAACCTCCAGTTTTACCGGCAGTATATACACTTCAGCAGGTTACGATAATGTTATACCTATGCAAACAAGAAGAACCTAAAATTTTTATAGCATTATTATTAGCACTGACAGCCGGCTTACGCATATCAGAAATTATTGCAATAAAATACGAAGATATTGATTTCGGTAATCATGAAATTTATATTGAACGTCAGTTAGGAAGAAGCACAAAAAACGAAGGATTGGAAGATGGTAAACTTCTTACCCAGGAACTACGGACAAAAACCAGAAACAGCGTCCGAGGAACCCCGCTGGCTGACTTTGTTATTGATGAAATTATACTTCAAAGACAAAAATATGAAGAATTACGTGCAAATATCCCAGATTTTCATGACTATGGATATTCAGGGTGTTAGTCAGGACGATGGCAAACCATACCATCGGGGTTTTGCTCAGAAGGCATATACAAGGTTAATGGAAAAATGTGGTTTTACAAAAATACCTTGGAGAAAACTACGCAATACATACGCAACAATTCTGGCGGAATTTGAAATAAGCATGAAGGCTATTGCTGCAAGCTTAGGGCATTATTCAGCCGATTTTACCCAAGAAATATATGTTAATACGGAAAGAGTTGTATACAATGCCGACTGCGAAATAATCGCCTTTGCTCTAGAGGTTTTGCCTAAGAATAACGCCGCACAATTGATTCCGCTTGACGAAAGATATTTGCTTGAAGTTCTTCCCTAAAATGTATATAATGGTGTAGATTGGATGAGTCAATCACATAGCAGATGCTTCTGTAATGTTGTATCGTGTTGTATAATTATGCATGGTGTTTTCCAGTGATAAATAGTAAGGGAAATATGAGAAAAATGACCAAACCGGATTTTTGAGCGAAAAACACATAAAATCAGTAAAATTTACATACGAAAAACAACATAAAAAATATCGATTTTCACCTTGAAAAGTCAAAAACAGGTTCGAAAGAATTTGTGAAATATATACAAAAACAGAAAGGAAATATATGAGAAAACTTGCATTAAATGATGAAATATTACTAAAAATCGAGAAACCCGCCCGGTATATCGGGAATGAAGTCAATAGTGTCATGAAAGACCCGAAAAAAGTGGATATTAGGTTCGCTATGTGTTTTCCGGAGGTATATGAGGTTGGTATGTCCCATCTGGGAATCCAGATTCTGTACGATATGTTCAACCGCCGGGAGGATACCTGGTGCGAGAGAGTCTACTCTCCATGGATTGATCTGGACAAGATCATGCGTGAAAAACATATCCCGCTCTTTGCCCTGGAATCTCAGGACCCGGTAAAGGATTTTGACTTTCTTGGCATCACATTACAGTTTGAGATGTGTTACACCAACGTGCTTCAGGTGCTGGATTTATCCGGTATTCCACTTCACAGTGAAGACAGAACTTTAGAAGATCCATTTGTCATTGGTGGTGGACCATGTGTTTACAATACAGAGCCACTGGCTGAATTTTCGATATAGTTCTATATCGGAGAGGGCGAAGTGGTTTATGATGAGCTTCTGGAAGCATACAAAAAGTGGAAGAGAGCCGGAAAAAGCCGGAAAGAATTTCTGGAAATGGCAGCAGAGATCGAGGGAATTTACGTTCCTTCTTTTTATGATGTCACTTACAAAGAAGACGGCACGATCGAATCTTTCCTGCCAAACAATCCACATGCAAAGGGAAAAATCAAACGAGTAGTTGCGGCAGATATGAGCCAGACAACTTATCCGTTAAAGCCGGTTGTTCCGTTTATCAAAGTAACCCAGGACAGAGCGGTTCTGGAGATTCAGCGCGGCTGTATCCGTGGATGTCGTTTCTGTCAGGCGGGAATGGTTTACCGTCCGACACGTCCGCGTGATATCAATATGCTCAAAGAGACGGCACGTGCAATGCTGAAAGAATACGGGACACGAGGAGATCTCCTTAAGCTCCTTAAGTTCCAGTGATTACAACGAACTGGAAGAGATCGTCACCTTCCTGATCGATGAGTTCCACACACAGGGCGTCAACATTTCCCTGCCGTCCCTTCGTATCGATGCATTTTCTTTGGATGTTATGAGCAAGGTGCAGGATGTGCGTAAGAGCAGTCTGACCTTCGCCCCGGAAGCCGGAACACAGAGGATGCGTAATGTAATCAACAAAGGTCTGACGGAAGAAGACATTTTAAATGGTGCAGGACAGGCTTTGAAGGTGGATGGACGAAGGTCAAGCTCTATTTCATGCTGGGACTTCCGACAGAGACCGTGGAAGATATGGAAGGAATTGCTGTTCTTGCAGATAAAGTAGCACGCCGGTATTATGAAATCCGAAGGATCAGAGAAATGGAAAATGTCAGATCACGGCAAGTAGTTCCTTCTTTGTACCGAAACCATTTTCACCGCTTCAGTGGGCGACCATGCAGCCGATGGAAGAATATATCCGCCGTGCAGGAATTGTACAGGAAGCATTCCGCAACCAGCTGAACCGCAAGAGTCTGCGCTACAACTGGCATACCGCCGAAGTAAACCGTTCTGGAAGGCGTCTTTGCCCGCGGTGACCGGAAGGTCGGAAAGGTTCTGGAAGAGGCTTACCGTCTTGGCTGTATTTACGATGCGTGGGATGAGTATTTTGATTATGATAAATGGCTGCAGGCCTTTGAAAATACAGGTGTAGACATGGATTTCTATAATCTCAGAAAGCGTGAATTAGATGAAATCTTCCCATGGGATTTCATCAATTGTGGCGTGACAAAATCTTTTCTTATAAGAGAATGGAAGAATGCAATGGAAGGGAATGTAACCCCGAACTGCCGTGCAAAATGTTCCGGCTGTGGGGCAGCAAGTTACGGAGGAGGTGTCTGCTTTGAAGGCAAGAATTAAATTTCGGAAAAATGGAGTGATGAAGTTCATCGGACACCTGGATATCATGAGGTATTTCCAGAAAGCGATTCGCCGTGCCGAGATTCCGATCGCATTTACCAGTGGTTACAGCCCGCATATGATCATGTCTTTCGCTAATCCACTTGGCGTAGGGCTTACCAGTGACGGGGAATATTTTGATATCGAATTGACCGAGTCAATCGCCAGCAAAGAAGCGGTCAGACGGCTGAATGAACAGATGGTAGACGGCATGGAGATCGTCAGCTTTGTGCAGATCCCGGATGATAAGAAAAGTAAAGGAATGTCAATCGTAGCAGGTGCCGACTATTTATCTTCGGTAAAAAATGGCAGCCTGCCGGAAGATCTTGCTGAAAAGCTGGAAGCTTTTTATGCGCAGAATGAAATCTGTGTGGTCAAAAAGACGAAAAAGAGTGAAAAAGAAGTGGACATTCGTCCGATGATCTACAAGCTGGAATGCCGGGACGGAAAGATTTATATGCGTGTGGCAGCAGGAAGTGTCCAGAACTTAAAGCCGGAGCTGGTCACAGAAGCGTTTGTCCGCTATCTTGGTATGGATGCGGAGGAAGTGACCTTTACCCACCACAGACTGGAAACTTTTGCGGAATCCGAAGACACGGAGGGCAAGATGATTCTGGTTCCACTGGATGCGCTTGGAACGGAGATTGTATAGATGGAACGAAAAGTACTCCTTACGGAATGCATGAACCGCCGGGTGCTTGCACTTTTAGAGGATGAGAAAGTAACGGAATTTCACTTTGGCAGTAGCGGAGAAAAAAAGAGTTGCCGCCTGGGTGAAATTTATGTCGGAAGAGTACGGAAAATCCTTCCGAATATCGGTGGCGCATTTGTTGAAATTGCAAATGGTGAGCAATGCTATTTTGCGCTGGATGGAAAATATACCCCGGTTTTCACCAATAAGATCGGAAAGAAGCCACTTGTGATCGGTGATGAGCTTCTGGTTCAGGTGGAGAAAGAAGCAGTGAAAACCAAGCAGCCTGTCGTGACCGGGAACTTAAATTTCACCGGGCAGTATATAGTACTGACTTCCGGCAATCGTACCATTGGTGTATCCGGTAAAATCCACGGTGTCAGGAAAGAAGAACTGCAAAAGCTGGGACAGGACTATATAGACTGTGATTTCGGATTGATTTTCCGGACAAATTGTGTGGAAGCAGAAGAAACACAGATCCGTGCCGAAATTGACAAACTGGCAGAGAACTATCACAGAATCGTAGAATATGGCAAGATGCGGACCTGCTTCAGCTGTCTGCAGAGTGCACCGGATCCGTGCGTACAGGCACCCGGGATGTTTACAAAAAAGATCTGACGGAAATTATTGTAGAGGAAACGGTAGAAGATGGAGCTTTGTATAAAGAAGTTCAGACTTATCTGGAAACGGAAATGCCAGATGAACTTCCGCTTCTCCGTGCGTATACGGATCCGTCTTATCCACTTGTAAAATGCTATAACCTAGAAGGGGCAATCCGAGAAGCCAGACAAGAACGGGTATGGATGAAATCCGGGGCTTATCTGGTGATTCAGCCAACCGAGGCGCTGACTGTAATCGATGTCAATTCCGGAAAATGTCTGAAAAAGAATTCTCATTTTCCGGAGATCAACCGGGAGGCAGCAAGGGAAGCAGTCCGCCAGATCCGACTTCGCAATATTTCCGGTATCATTATTATTGATTTTATCAACATGAAATCAGCAGAAGAGAAGAAAGAACTTCTTGCGTATCTGCAGCTGGAATTAAAGAAGGACCCAAATCCGGGAAATGTGATTGGAATGACGAAACTGCAGCTGGTGGAAATTACACGAAAGAAAATCCGAAAAACACTGGAGGAAAGTTTACATGGGTAAAAAAGAAGTCAAAACAAATGCAATGCGAATTTTAGACAGAAAGAAAATTTCTTACGAATATCAGACCTATGAATGCGATGAATTCACGGATGGAATTGAAACTGCCGATAAGCTGAATCTACCTCACGAACAGGTTTACAAGACGATTGTCACAACTGGAAAAAGTGGCGAACATTATGTTTTCGTTCTTCCGATCGAAGCAGAAATTGATTTTAAGAAGGCTGCAAAAGCGGTTGGTGAAAAATCTATTGAAATGCTTCATTTAAGGGAGTTAACACCGCTTACCGGCTATGTGCGTGGTGGATGCACTTCGATCGGAATGAAAAAGCATTTTCCGACGGTTATTGATGCAAGTGCACAGCAGTTTGAGAAAGTCTATGTAAGTGCCGGAAGAATCGGTGCACAACTGACACTTGCACCGGAGGATTTGAGAAAAGCAGCGGATGCTACATTTGCAGATGTAATTCATGCATAGAAAGTTTTCAAAAAAAGAAATTCTATTAGACAAAATGCAAGATTTTCAACAGATTTCAAAAGAAAATCTTGCATTTTTCACGTCAGCGTAATAAAGTAATAACTACATAAGTGTAGAAACATCTGCCCGGTGTTTCTACAGAAAATGCAGGTTTGCCGTGTGCAGATCAGAATACATGAATTGAGAGATGGAGGAATACCAACAGATGATTAAGGTAGTGAAATTCGGCGGAAGCTCTCTTGCCGATGCAGTACAGATTAAAAAGGCAGGAAAGATCGTTCTTTCAGAGGAATCAAGACGTTACGTTGTACCGTCTGCTCCGGGAAAGCGTTTTTCCGACGACACCAAGGTAACAGATATGCTGTATCGTTGTTACGGCGCAGCTGTAAAAGAGAAGAAATTTACAGAATTACTCGCTGACATTCAGAAGAGATATCAGGAAATCATTGAAGGGCTTGGGATCACTCTTTCTCTTGACGAAGAATTTGCCACCATCCGTGATAATTTTGCAAAGAAGATCGGAAGAGATTACGCTGCATCCCGGGGAGAATATTTAAACGGACGTGTAATCGCAGCTTATCTTGGATATGAGTTTATCGATGCGGCAGAAGTGATCAAGTTCGATGAAAATGGGAACTTCCTTTCAGAAGAAACTAACCAGGTACTTGCAGACAGACTTTCAAAAGTAGAGCGTGCCGTGATTCCTGGATTCACGGAGCACGTCCGGACGGAACGATCCAGACATTTTCCCGCGGCGGATCTGATGTAACAGGATCGATCGTTGCAAGAGCCACACATGCTGATATGTATGAGAACTGGACAGACGTATCCGGATTCCTCATTGCAGATCCCCGTATCATTAAGAATCCAAAAGGAATCGAAGCAATTACTTACAAAGAGTTGCGTGAACTTTCTTATATGGGTGCCAGCGTATTACATGAAGATGCAATCTTCCCGGTACGTAAAGAAGGAATCCCGATCAACATCCGTAATACAAACGCACCGGAAGAAAAGGGTACTCTGATCGTAGAAGGAACCTGCAGAAAGCCGAAGTATACAATTACCGGTATTGCAGGAAAGCGTGGATTTGCTTCTATTACAATTGAAAAAGCAATGATGAACTCAGAAGTCGGATTTGGCCGCAAGGTTCTTGGTGTATTTGAAGATGAAGGAATTTCTTTTGAACATATGCCGTCAGGAATTGATACTATGACTATCTTCGTTCACAGGATGAATTTGAAGAACATGAGCAGAAAGTGCTTGCGGGCATCCACCGTGCCGTGAATCCGGATGACATCGAACTGGAATCCGATCTTGCACTGATCGCTGTTGTTGGACGTGGAATGCGTCAGACACGCGGTACAGCCGGAAGAATTTTCTCTGCACTGGCACATGCACATGTCAATGTAAAAATGATCGATCAGGGATCCAGCGAGTTAAATATTATCATCGGTGTGAGAGAGCACGACTTTGAAGCAGCAATCAAAGCAATTTATGATATTTTTGTTAACACTCAGCTGTAAATCTTCAATTCGATCCTTAAATATGGTATAGTACAGGTGTTGGGGAAAACTCCCCTGTACAGAATATTCATACAAGAGAGGATACGAAAATGAATATATTATTTTTCCTGAAGCCAAAAGCAGAAGTGGCATTTGTATATGACTACCACACGCTCAGACAGGCAATGGAAATCATGGAGTACCACAAATACTCATCCATTCCGATGATCAACCGGGAAGGTAAATACGTCGGTACAATCACCGAAGGAGACCTGCTCTGGGGACTTAAGAAGCTGAACATCCTGAATCTGAAAGAAGCAGAAGACATTGCAATCACGAAGATTGCAAGAAGAGCAGATTACCGGCCGGTAAGTGCCGATTCCAATATGGAGGATCTGATGGAAAAAGCGATGGATCAGAACTTTGTTCCGGTCATTGATGACCAGCAGAATTTCATAGGAATCATCACAAGAAAAGACATTATCGGATATTGTTATGAAAAAATTAAAAAAATCGCAAATTAGGGGTTGACTTTGTGTGGCATGCCACTGTATAATACAGAGGTATGCCGCACAACGAGGTTATAAGTCCTGATTTGATCAGACACCGTAGTTGGCGAGTAATGATAATAGGAGGTGCCATATGTACGCAATTATAGCAACAGGTGGTAAACAGTACAAAGTAGCCGAAGGCGATATCATTAAAGTAGAAAAGCTTGGTGTGGAAGCCGGACAGTCTTATACTTTTGACCAGGTTCTCGCAGTAAGTGGTGACGAGCTTAAAGTTGGAACACCAGTAGTAGAAGGTGCAACAGTTGAAGCATCTGTAATTGGTGACGGAAAAGCTAAAAAAGTTATCGTTTACAAGTATAAGAGAAAAACAGGTTACCACAAGAAAAACGGACACAGACAGCAGTATACAGCAGTTAAGATCGAAAAGATCAACGCGTAAGAAGCTGGTGGTTATATGATACGAGTAACCATTTATAAAAATGAAAACATCAATGTGGTTTCAAGCACATGGTCATGCAGGATTCAGTGAAGAAGGACAGGATATTGTCTGCGCAGCTGTTTCCGTACTTACGATCAATACTTTGAATGCCATTGAGAAATTTGCGGATGACCGTACAAGCCTTGTATCCGATGAATCCAAAGGACTCATTGACTATCGACTTAAAGGTAATCCGACTCGCGAGGCAAAGCTTTTGCTTGACGCGATGGTTCTTGGTCTGGAAGAGATTGCAGAAGATGAGAACTACAGAGAATATATTGATTTAACTTTCGAGGAGGTGTAACAACCATGATGAAATTAAACCTTCAGTTTATTTGCTCATAAAAAAGGTGTTGGTTCTACAAAGAACGGTAGAGATTCCGAGTCTAAGAGACTTGGAGCAAAAAGAGCTGACGGACAGTTTGTAAAAGCTGGTAACATCCTTTACAGACAGCGTGGAACAAAGATTCATCCAGGAATCAATGTAGGACGCGGCGGTGACGATACATTATTCGCACTCGTTGATGGCGTTGTAAGATTTGAAAGAAAAGGAAAAGATAAGAAACAGGTTTCTATCTATCCAGTAGCTGAATAAGCAGATTTAACAGAGGCTTCAAACTTTTGGTTTGAAGCCTTGTTTTTAGTCATAAATAAGGAGGACATATTATGTTTGCAGACAGAGCAAAAATATATATCCGATCCGGAAAGGGCGGCGACGGTCACGTCAGCTTTCGCAGGGAATTATATGTTCCGAATGGCGGTCCGGACGGCGGCGACGGCGGTCGTGGCGGAGATGTAATCTTTGAAGTGGACAAAGGTCTTAACACACTGGTAGATTTCCGTCACAAAACAAAATATAAAGCACAGGACGGAGAGGAAGGCGGCAAAAAGCGCTGTCATGGTAAGGATGCAAAGGATCTGATCCTGAAAGTTCCTGAAGGGACAGTTATCCGTGAAGCAGAGACCAATAAAGTCATTGCCGATATGTCGGGCGAGAATCAGCGCCAGATTATCTTAAAAGGTGGTAAGGGCGGTCTTGGAAATATGCATTTTGCAACCTCTACTATGCAGGTTCCGAAGTATGCACAGCCTGGAAAGCCTGCACAGGAACTCTGGGTGAATCTGGAACTTAAGGTGATCGCAGACGTTGGGCTTGTAGGTTTCCCGAATGTTGGTAAATCCACATTCCTTTCCCGTGTAACCAATGCGCAGCCAAAGATTGCAAATTATCATTTCACAACACTCAGCCCGAACCTTGGAGTTGTAGATCTGGAAGGTGCAAAGGGATTTGTTATTGCAGATATTCCGGGACTGATTGAAGGAGCATCAGAAGGTGTCGGACTTGGACATGAATTTTTGCGTCATGTTGAACGTACCAAGATGATGATCCATGTTGTGGATGCGGCAGGTATCGAAGGACGTGATCCGGTTGAAGACATTTACAAGATCAACGCTGAACTGGAAGCCTATAACAAAGAAATTTCCATGCGTCCACAGGTCATTGCAGCGAATAAGGTTGACCTGATCTATTCCGAAGATGAAGATCCGATCCAGAGACTGAGAGATGAGTTCGAGCCAAAAGGAATCAAGGTATTCCCGATTTCCGGTGTGACCGGAGAAGGGCTTTCTGATCTTCTTTACTATGTAAATAATGAACTTCAGAAGTTGGATGACAAGCCGATCGTATTTGAACAGGAATATTTCCCGGAAGAAGAGATCATCCACATGGATCTTCCATATACCGTGGAAAAGAAGACGATGTATTTGTAGTAGAGGGACCAAAGATCGAAAAGATGCTTGGTTACACCAATCTGGATTCCGAGAAGGGATTTGCTTTCTTCCAGAAATTCCTGAAAGAAACCGGTATCCTTGAGCAGCTTGAAAATGCAGGTGTTCAGGAAGGCGATACTATCCGTATGTACGGTCTTCAGTTTGAATATTACCGTTAGAAAAGAACATAATTTCAGAAAGGAGAAGTTTTATGACTTCCAAACAGAGAGCTTATTTAAAGAGCCTTGCGATGACAATGGATCCGATCCTGAATCGGTAAATAGCAACACCGGAACTTACCGCAGCTGTTGCAGAAGCGCTTGAAGCAAGAGAACTGATCAAGCTTCACGTTCTTCAGAACTGTGGAGATGATCTGCGTGGAATGGCAGAGATCCTTGCAGAGCGTACACGTTCCCAGGTGGTACAGGTTATCGGAAGAAAAATCGTTCTTTATAAAGAGGGAAAAGACGACAAGAAGAAAATCGTTCTTCCTTAATGAGTGGAGTATAGATTATGAGAATCGGTATTATGGGCGGAACATTTGATCCCATCCACAACGGGCATCTGATGCTTGGTGAATATGCATACCAGCAGTTCCATCTGGATGAAGTGTGGTATATGCCAAACGGCAATCCGCCCCATAAATCAAATCCGGAAATACGAAAAGATTTACAGGACCGTGCCGAAATGACACGCCTTGCAATTGAAGAAATCCCGTATTTCCGGCTTTGTACCTATGAAATGGATCGAAAGGAAACTTCGTACTCCTATCAGACAATGGAGTATTTTAAAGAGACTTATCCGCAGGATGAATTTTATTTTATCATCGGTGCGGATTCTCTTTTCAATCTGGAAACCTGGAAATGTCCGGAAAGACTTCTGAAAACAGCGGTCATCCTGGCAGCATATCGGGATGATGCAGGAGCGCCGAAAGAAATGCGCCGTCAGATCACATATTTGAAAGAAAAGTATGCATGTGATATCCGGCTTCTCCGTACCCCTGTGATGCCGGTTTCTTCCAGTGAGATCCGGCAGATGATCCGAGGAGGAGAGACAGAAGATCTTCCGATTCGAAAAAGGTTGCAGATTATATAGATTTGAATAGATTATATCAGGTGAGTGAACATGACGGAAACAATACTTAAGATGCAGAAAAAAGTAAAACGGTACCTGGATAAAAACCGTTATGATCATACGATCGGTGTGATGCATACGGCAGGCTGCCTTGCCATGCGTTATGGTGCCAATCTGGAGCAGGCTTTGACGGCAGGACTTTTACATGACTGTGCAAAATGTGTGCCGTCAGATGAAAAGATTAAGCTCTGCGAGAAAAATCATATCGAAATTTCCGATGCAGAGTACAAAAATCCGGGACTTCTGCACGCAAAGCTGGGCGCATTTTTTGCCCGGGAAAAATATGGAATAGAAAATGAAGAGATTCTACGATCGATCGAGTCTCATACAACCGGTCGTCCGAATATGTCTCTGCTTGATAAGATCATTTATATCGCAGATTATATTGAGCCTGGAAGAGATGTTGCACCAAATCTTCCGGAAGTACGTGCGCTTGCATTTGTAGATATCGATGCATGTCTTTACCGTATTCTGGAAGATACACTTGCATATCTTGCCGAAAAAGGTGCAACGTTAGATCCTGCGACAGAAGAGACATTTTTATATTATAAGAACCTGAAAAACAGTGATTCCGAAAAGGAGGGAAAAAACTGATGCAGACAATCGAGCAGTCAAGAGAGATGGCAAAACTTGCCTGCGAAGCACTCGCTGACAAAAAAGGCGAAGATATCCGTGTAATTGACATTGCAGGAATCTCTGTGCTTGCAGATTATTTTATCATTGCAAACGGAACCAACGAAAGCCAGGTAAGAGCACTGGTTGACAATGTAGAAGAGACACTCGGAAAAGCAGGATACGAAGTCAAACAGCGTGAAGGCTATGGCCTTGGAAGCTGGGTACTGCTGGACTTTGGCGATATTATCGTACATGTATTCGACAGAGAGAACCGTCTGTTCTACGATCTGGAAAGAATCTGGAGCGATGGCAAACAGGTGGATCCGGAATATCTGTAAATATATTTTCTGATGTTTTAGAGACTGATACTGGTGATCCGATGCTTTCTGTGTTATAATATATAAGTTATCAGGGAACTTGATTCTGAATCATGGAGGCACAAAGTATGGAACCCATGTATTTGTCAATCCAGCCGAAAAAGACTGGAGAACGCATAAGAAAGCTACTCTTGGAAAAAGGATATACAATTCGGGAAATCCAGGGAGCTTTTGGATTTGAAAATCCGCAGGCCATTTATAAATGGCTTTCCGGCAAATCGTTACCCAGTATAGACAATTTCATTATTTTAAGTAGATTATTACATACTTCGATTGAAGATATCCTCGTCATTGACGGGGATATTTCTTATTACATAGGAAATGTCATTTTCTATGTAATAAAAGCCTCCGGCAGGATGCGCACTGCGGCGTATAATGAAGATGTCGCAAGCGACCGCCACAGGCGCTAGAATGTGCTTCGCACATTCTTTGTTCTTTCTGTAGAGTTTTAAACTGTTGGTTGAATGACAAACAGCTATCATATAATTATAATTAAACCAGAAGTTGAGGAACAGATATTATTTATATGGTGTTCGAGGATTGCGGAAATTGCATAGCAATGGAGCAATCCGGTTACATCATTTATATTGTAAGCAAGAGAACAGTATGGGAGGCAAAAATCATGAAGAAAATTACATCAGCTTATGCAAACAAGATGTTGAGAAGCCTTGAGGAAGATAAAGCATTCTGGGTAAACAAGGAGGCAGCATCCAGTACCTATGTGGCTGCGGTCAATGAGGAGCCGGTCATTCCGGAATATGATTATATGACCATTGCAAATACAATTGACGAGATCGACAGGAAGATTGTTACTATCAAACATACATTGAACCTGACAAATGCCACCGCAAAAGTGCAGGTTGGCAATCAGGAGATGAGCATTGACAGCATTCTGATCCGGATGGCGCAACGCTTAACAAGAGAAAGGCTGTGCTTGACGATATGCGTAAGAGGCTTCCGAAAACGCGTGTGTATAGTAATTCCTTCAGTTCATCCGGATCGGTACCGGAATATAAATATATCAACTATGATCTGGAAGTAATCCGTCAGGAATACGACCGTATCTCCAATACGATCATGGAAATGCAGATTGCACTGGATCGCTATAATCAGACGGTGTTGTTTGATGTGGATATCTAAGTAGGAATTTCCGTACAGGGTATATCTTCAACAAAGCTTATAGACGGTTGGTTATGGTTCAATGTCATCGTTTATTGGTTATTTGTTATCAGGTTATGTGTTCTTGTTCATAGAAACATTTTTGGAAAAGTATACAATTTAAATTTTTAAATCCCCCTGTAAAAAACCTGTGTCAGTTCACAGTGTAGAGGTACGGTTTCAAGCACGCAACAGCTGTGGAAGCAATTCCGCAGCTGTTTTTAAAATAAAAAAAATTGCAACCAAGAGAGTTTTAAATCAAAATATATCCGCCAGAAAAAGAATTCGCTCCATATTAAAAAGTTACCAAAAACAAGAAACTATTTTTGTGAATTTAGTTGCTTGTTTTTTTGTGCGCAAAGATGCTACAATCAAGGAAACTATTACAAGAGAAATAGTTTCCACAAGGAGATGATGATGTGTCAGATAAAAATTTAAAAGGCAATATTCTCGAAGCAACCATCAAGGCATTTCAGAAAAAAGGGTTAAAATTTACAATGGATGATCTTGCATCTCTTCTGGGAATCAGCAAAAAAACAATCTATACTGTTTTCCCTGACAAAAATTCATTGGTTCTGGAGATGGTTGATTATTGTTTTTCCTCGATCAAAGAAAGTGAACAAAAAGTTCTTCAAGATCTGAGTCTGATACGGTTGGTAAAATCAGAGCAATTCTTGGTGTGTTACCGGAAGGGTATCGGAGCTTGATCTCAGACAGCTTTATCAGCTAAAGGAGAGGTATCCCGAAGTTTATGAAAAAGTAAAATCCCGTCTGGAAACCGGGTGGGAGAGTACGATTTCATTACTGGAACAGGGCATCACAGAAGGAAAAATTCGAAATATCCAGATTCCAATTTTAAAAACCATGATGGAAGCCACATTAGAACAGTTTTTTCAGAGAGACGTGCTGGTCCAGAATGGAATTTCTTATCATGAGGCATTAGATGAAGTCGTATCCATTCTGATCGATGGCATTACAATCTGACAAGGGAATTTATTATGGGAGAAGTACAGAAACTAAAAGGAAAAGAAAAGTTTGCCTACGGAATCGGGGCTGTAGGGAAAGATATGGTCTATATGCTGTCAGCGTCCTATGTCCTTTATTATTATCAGGACATCATGGGTGTCAGTGCTGTGGCAATGGGGGTGATCCTGTTTATCGCCCGAATTTTTGATGCATTTAATGATCCGATCATGGGAATCATCGTAGCAAAGACGAAAACCAGATGGGGCAAGTTCCGACCGTGGCTCTTTATCGGTACACTGACAAATGCCATTGTTTTGTATCTGATGTTTGCTGCACCGCCCTCTCTTTCAGGCAGAGGACTGGTTGCTTATGCGGCTATAACCTACATACTCTGGGGCGTAACTTATACGATGATGGACATTCCATACTGGTCCATGATTCCTGCTTTTACCGAAAGCGGAAAAGAGCGCGAAAATCTTTCTGCAATGGCACGTTCCTGTGCCGGCGTTGGTTCTGCAATTATCACGATCATCACCGTACTTTCCGTATCCACGCTTGGCAAACTGGCAGGCGGGGAAAGTGCATCGGAAATTGAACGACTTGGATATCGCTATTTTGCACTGATCATTGCGGTTTTGTTTTTCATTTTTATCACGATTACCTGTCTTTCTATTAAAGAAAAATCTTCGGTAAATATGGAAACAGCAACGGTAAAAGAAATGTTCCGGGCACTGTTTCGCAATGACCAGGCACTGACCATGGTTGTGGCAATTGTTATGATCAATACCGCATTATATATTACATCGAATCTGGTCATTTACTTTTTCAAATATGATTTCAGTCCGGAAGCATGGCAGAGCAATTATACGCTTTTTAATACCTTTGGCGGTGCATTCCAGATCCTTGCGATGATGATTTTGTTTCCGCTGTTCCGGAAATTTATGAATACGATAAATCTTTTTTATGTCAGCTTTTCTATGGCATTTGCAGGATATCTGATCCTTCTTGTGATTGCATTCTCCGGAAGTACCGGTGTCTATCTGCTTCTGGTTCCGGCATTCCTTATTATGTCGGCAATTGGTATGCTGAATGTTATTGTGACGATTTTCCTTGCAAATACGGTAGATTACGGGGAATTGAAAAATAACCGGCGTGACGAATCGGTAATCTTTTCGATGCAGACCTTTGTGGTAAAGCTGGCATCTGGCGTGGCTGCACTTGCGGCTTCGATCGTTATTCAGATCTTCCAGATCAAGAAGGATGAAACGGCAGAAGTACTGACGGTAATCGCACCGGCTTCCAGGCTGGGACTTCGGATGTGTATGACGATCATTCCGATTCTTGTATTGCTGATCGGATTACTTGTGTTCCGAAAACATTACATATTAACAGATGAAAAGACAGAAGAAATATCCAGAACACTGGAAGAACGGAAGAGAGCATAATATTTATACCTATAATTTTATAACGAAATTTTAGTGGGACAGTTTGCGGACTGTCTCATTTTTTTACATTTGTATATAATAATATACGTCCATTTAACATTTCTTTAGCAGAAATATGATAGCACTTTCAGAAGCAGAAATGTTACGATATTTCACGGACATAAGAGCAAGAACGAAGCCACATTCGTGGCTATGAAGGAGGAAAAAGATGGCAGAAATTGCGTTAAGAAATGTCTGCAAGCAATTTGATTCCACACATTATGGTGTAAAAGATTTTACCTTAGACATTCATGATAAAGAATTTGTGATTTTCGTAGGACCTTCCGGCTGTGGAAAATCTACAACACTTAGATTGATTGCAGGATTGGAAGACATTACGGATGGAGAACTCTGGATTGATGGAGAACTCTGCAATTACCTGGAGTCAAAGGAAAGAGATATGTCGATGGTTTTTCAGAACTATGCATTATATCCAAACATGACCGTTTATGGAAATATTGCATACTCGCTGAAAATCCGTAAGGTTCCCAAAAAAACAATTGATCAAAAAGTCAGAGAAGTAGCAAGAATCCTTGAGATTGAATCTCTGCTTGACAGAAAACCGGCGGCATTATCCGGCGGGCAAAAGCAGCGTGTTGCGATTGGCGCGGCAATCATAAGACAGCCAAAAGCATTTCTTATGGATGAACCACTTTCCAATCTTGATGCAAAGCTTCGGGCGCAGATGCGTGTTGAATTGCAAAAGTTACATAAACAGTTAGATACCACCATCATTTATGTTACACACGATCAGACAGAAGCAATGACGCTTGGGACAAAAATCGTTGTCATGAAAGACGGTCTGATCCAGCAGGTAGATACCCCGCAGAACATTTACGATCATCCGGTAAATAAATTTGTCGCAGGATTTGTAGGTGCACCGACCATGAATTTTATCGAATGCGAAGTGGAAAAGAATTTGATAAGACAGTCCTGTTATTTGCAACAACAGGACCAGTAAAAAAAGTATATCCAGCTGGGCGTAATGAAGAAATTCTCCGGAAAGAATACCTGGGAAAACGTGTGACCCTGGGAATCAGACCGGAAGATATCTATGAATACGAAGAAGCAAAAGCCAGCGGATTTGCAAAAAACAGTGCCGGAATACGGGAAACCGTCGTTACCAGAGAAATGCTTGGAGCAGAAGTATTCCTGTATTTTGATGAACAGCACAGAACGCATGCTGTAAGGCTGGAGCCATCCAACCAGACAAAAGTAGGTGAAACGGTAGATCTGTATTTTGATCCAAATCGGATTCACATATTTGATACAGAGACAGAGGAAAATATTCTGAATCTATATAGGAAAGGATATTAAGAATGAAAAAGAAAAGAATCTAAAAATTACACCGTACCTTTATCTGGTGCCAAGTATTCTGATCTTTGCAGTATTTTTGTTCTACCCATTTGTAAAGACAGTTTACTTAAGCCTTTATGACAAACAAAATGGGACAGGCAAAAATCTTTGTAGGTCTTCAGAATTATATAGATCTGCTTAGTTCAGAATCCTTTAGAAACAGTTTAAAAGTTACATTGGTCTTTGTTGTCATCGTTGTACTCGGCGGAATGCTCCTGGGATTGATTGCTGCAGTTCTTTGTAACAAAGCTTTTCCAGGAATCCGCGTATTCAGTACCGCTTACGCGCTTCCGATGGCGATCGCATCAAGCTCGGCAGCCATGATTTTCCAGATCATGCTCCATCCGGCAGTCGGAATTGTAAATAAGCTTCTCGGACTTGATATCAACTGGCTGAACGATCCAAACACCGCACTTTACTGTGTCGCGATCCTTACCGCCTGGTTAAATAGCGGAATCAATTTTCTGTATTTTTCGGCAGGACTCGGAAATATTGACGAAACCATTTATGAAAGAGCGTCGGTCGACGGTGCAAGCGGGGTTCAGCAATTTTTCAGCCTGACACTTCCGGGACTGTCACCGATCATGTTTTACACCGTTGTTGTAAACATCATTCAGGCATTCCAGTCATTCGGACAGATCAAGATCCTGACAGAAGGCGGACCGAATGAATCCACAAACGTAATCGTATACTCGATTTACAGAGATGCATTCTTTAACTATCGTTTTGGAAGTGCATCCGCACAGTCTGTTGTCTTATTTGTCATTATCATGCTTGTAACATTGGTGATGTTCCGCATTGAGAAGAAGGGAGTAAATTACTAATGAGTCAGTTAAATAGTATGGCAATTCCGATGGAAGGAAAATATTCAAAAAGTGAACTTCTGGAATTAAAAAATAAAATGAACGCCAAGGCACTGGCGAAAAGAAGAAGTAAGACAGCACTGCGCCTTGCGGCAAATATCATTTTCGCAATCCTTATACTGCTTCCGCTTTTATACGCGGTCAGCATTGCGCTGATGCCATCCAATGAATTATTTACAACGGATCTGAATCTTTTTCCGAAGCATCCGACACTGCAGAACTTCAAGGAGGCATTTACAACTGTTCCGCTTCTCCGGTTCATTTTAAATTCATTTATCATGGCAGGATGTATTACCATCGGACAGATCATTTCCTGTTCCCTTGCCGCATTTGCATTTTCCTTCCTGGAATTTAAGGGAAAAGGAATCCTTTTTGCAATTGTTATGGCAACCATGATGGTTCCTGGCGAAGCAACGATCATTTCCAATTATCTGACCGTCGGAAGCTGGGGATTCTTGATACGTATGCGGTACTGATCATTCCGTATCTGACATCGGCGATGGGAATCTTTTTGTTCCGTCAGTTCTATATGACATTCCCGATGTCCCTGTATGAATCAGCAAAACTGGACGGATGCAGTAATTTGAAATTCATTATTAAGATTCTGATCCCGCTGACCAGAAAGCAATCGGATTATAACCGGTTTACTTTTATCAATGCATGGAATATGTATATGTGGCCACTTCTTGTAACCGGTTCCAACAACATGCGAACCGTACAGATCGGTATCAGTATGCTTGACAGTGTGGATTCACAGTCCATTACCCTGATGATCGCAGGTGTTGTCATGATCATCATTCCATCGATTTCGATTTTTATTATCGGACAGAAGCAACTGATCCGGGGAATGTTCTGCCAGAGCTGTAAAGGGTTAATTCACATAGGCAGAGCTTATTCATTCCCGATCCTATATATGTGTAAATATTACACACAATTTCATTCAATTAGAAGAGATCACAACAGGAGGAAAATTATGAAGAAAAAAACAGTTTCATTATTACTTGTAGCGCTGTAACGGAGATGTACTTGCAGGATGCGGTGGTGGAAAATCTTCCATCAGCCAGGATGGCTCATCCGATGCAGCAGAAGGCAATGAAAAGCAGAAATGGCAGATGCAAAGGATGTTGACGGAACAACAATTACTTTCTGGCATTCTATGGGTGGAGTCAATGGACAGGCAATCGATACACTTGTCAAAAAATTTAATGATGAAAATGAATATGGAATTACTGTAGAAGCACAGTATCAGGGAGAATATGATGATTCTCTGAACAAATTAAAGAGCGCACAGATCGGAAATATGGGTGCAGATCTGGTACAGGTCTATGAAATCGGTACCCGTTTTATGATCGAATCCGGCTGGACAGTGCCAATGCAGGAAATGATCGATGCAGATAATTATGATGTATCCGAGATCGAACCGAACCTTGCTGCATATTATACGATTGATAATCAATTATATTCGATGCCTTTTAACTCATCTACCCCAATTATGTATTATAATAAAGATATGTTCGACAAAGCCGGTATTACAGAAATCCCGGACAGCCTGGAAGCAATCGATGAGATTGGCGATCAGTTAATGAGCAAAGGCGGTGCCGGAGAAGTAATGTCTCTTGGTATTTACGGATGGTTCTTCGAGCAGTTTATCGGAAAACAGGGTCTGGACTATGCCAATAACGGAAATGGGCGTGAAAAGGCCGCAACAGCAGTTGACTTTGACAAAAACGGTGCAGCCAAGAATATCCTGACCGCATGGCAGAAACTCAACAAAGACGGTTATGCTCCAATCGTCGGAAAAGGCGGTGATGCAGGACTTGCAGATTTCTCAGCCGGAAAGTCCGCAATCACACTTGGTTCTACAGCTTCATTAAAACAGATCCTGCAGGATGTAAACGGAAAATTTGAAGTGGGAACTGCATATTTCCCGAAGGTATCTTCAAGTGATGAAGGCGGCGTATCCATCGGTGGTGCATCTCTCTGGGCACTGAATAATAAAATGATCCAAAGAAACTCCGTGCAACATGGGAATTCGTAAAATTCCTGATTTCTCCGGAATCACAGGCATACTGGAATGCACAGACAGGATATTTCCCGGTTACCACAAAAGCACACGATGAACAGACATTCAAAGATAATATCGCGCAGTATCCTCAGTTCCAGACAGCAATCGATCAGCTCCATGATTCTTCACCGGAATATTGCGGTGCGCTTTTAAGTGTATTCCCGGAAGCAAGAGCAACTGTTGAGTCTGAAATCGAAAGTATGCTGAATGGAAAAGAAGATGTCGACACAGCAGTACAGAAAATGTCAGATTCGATCAACAAAGCGATCACTGACTACAATACTGTAAATAATTAAAAAGAATCGAGGCAGTAAACATTGAGCAAAACAAAAATATTTGCACACAGAGGTGCAAGCGGATATGCACCGGAAAACACGTTGGAAGCATTTGCACTGGCAATCACACAGGGTGCTGACGGAATCGAGCTTGACGTACAGCTTACAAAGGATGGAATCCCGGTTGTGATCCATGATGAAACCATCGACAGAGTTACAGAAAAAAAGGGATGGGTCAAGGATTATACCTTAAAAAAGTTAAAAGAGCTTACAGTACTGAAAAACAAATTCCCGGAGTATTCCGCAGCAAAGATCCCAACCCTGGAAGAAGTACTGGATGCGGTAAAAGCATCCGGTATCCAGGTCAATATTGAACTGAAAACAGGAATTTACTGGTATCCGGAAATCGAGCAGAAGGTTGCGGATCTTGTAAAAAAAGCCGGAATGGAAGAGCGGGTGATTTATTCTTCCTTTAACCATTACAGCATCCAGCAGATGAAGAAAATTGTGCCGGAAGCAGAAACCGCTTATCTGTACAGTGATGTGATCCTGAATGTTGCAGAGTATGCGAAGAATACAAAAGTAGACGGACTGCATCCGGCAGTATATCATGTAAAAATGGCAGATTTCCTGAAAGAATATCTAGGCAGCAATCTGAATGTCCGTGTCTGGACAGTCAATGAAAAAGCGGATATGAAATGGCTGATCGATGCAGGAGTAACTGCAATTATCACCAATTATCCAGACATGGCAGTGCAGATCAAAAAAGAAGCGGAAGTATAAGATCATGCTGGAAAATAAAAAACTTTTTCTGCTGGATATAGACAGGTACGATCTGTAAAGAATCAAGCTCGTTGAAGGATCCGCAGCTTTCCTAAAAGACATCAAGGCAAATGGCGGGCAGTTTGTATTTATCACAAACAATGCAACCAAGAGCATCGATGATTATATCAGATTTTTTCAGGTTCTTGGAATCCACACCGATTACACCAATTTCCTGACAGCATCCTATGTAACCATTGATTATCTGAAGAAAAATCATGCCGGAGAACTGATCTATGTGCTGGGAACCCGGTCCTTTATCCGGGAACTCAAAAAAAATAAAATCCACGTAACAAGCGATTGCGAGGATGAAGGAATTACCTGCGTTGTAGTTTCTTATGATAATCAGCTGACATATGAAAAATTATCTGATACATGTAAGCTGCTGAGTACAAAAAATGTGGATTATCTTGCAACAAATCCAGACTATGTATGTCCGATTGAATTTGGATTTGTACCAGACTGTGGCTCCATCTGTGAAATGCTTGCACATGCGGTAAAGCGAATGCCGTATTTTATTGGTAAGCCGCAGCCTGAAATGGTAGAACTTGCATTGCAGCGGAATCATTACCGGAAAGAAGAGACTTTAATCGTTGGAGACCGCCTGTATACGGATATCTTATGTGGATATCATGCCGGTGTTGAGACGGTACTGGTATTATCCGGTGAGGCAACTGAAGAAGAAGCAAAAGCATACGAACATCAGCCGGATTACGTGATGTCATCCGTTGATGAGTTGCATGAAGCATGGAGCAAAAGTATTTCTTAAATAAAAGAAAATATGTTTACTAAAACAGGGTATGTATGGCAAATGAAGCTGTACATACCCTGTCTGTATATTCAGGTCAATTCTTGATTGCCTCTGTTTTAACTGTAAAAAACACTTGCATAGACGAACATATGTTTGTATAATAGAAATATGAATACAGAAATGACAAATGAGCATTATACAATACAGGAAAAATTACATATTCTTGCTGATGCTGCAAAGTATGATGTCGCATGTACATCAAGCGGCTCAAGCCGCCGGGGACAGAAAGGAGAACTCGGTAATGCCGTTTCATGTGGAATTTGTCACAGCTTTGCGGCAGACGGAAGATGTATTTCTTTACTTAAGATCTTAATGACCAATCATTGTGTCTACGATTGCAAATACTGCATTAACCGTGCGAGCAATGATGTAAAAAGAGCTACGTTTACTCCGGAAGAGATCTGTAATCTTACAGTCGAATTTTATAAACGGAATTATATAGAAGGACTTTTCCTAAGTTCCGGTATTTTGAAAAATCCAACCTATACGATGGAAAAGATGTGCGAGACCCAGCTTCTTCTCCGCACCAAATATCATTTTAACGGATACATTCATGTGAAGACGATTCCGGGGGCTTCGGATGAATTACTTGCGGCTGCCGGTTATCTTGCAGACCGTGTCAGCGTGAATCTGGAACTGCCAACTTCTGAGGGACTTCGTAAGCTGGCACCGAACAAGACTATGCAGACAATCCTAAGTCCAATGGGAAAGGTGCAGAATACCATTGCCGCACATCGCATGGCAATCGGAAAATCATTATATATGGAAAGAAGCCGTGGAAATCAGTTCCTGCATAACGGAATTTTTTCTGATACTTCCAAACAACAGTTCAAAGGAAACTGGATAGCAAAGGGCAGCGCCGCAAAAGCAGCAGATGTAGTCCCCAATTACTGCACAGTCAAATCCTGCGCTATTGGATTCTTCCTTCACCTGGAATCAGGCATATCAACTTGCACCACATGATATGTCCAGATTAAAACGCAGCTTTGCACCGGCAGGACAAAGCACCCAGATGATCATCGGAGCGACAGGTGAAAGCGATTATACCTTATTACAGACCACGCAGCAGCTTTATCAGGGATTTGATCTGAAACGTGTCTTTTATTCGGCATATATCCCGCTGAATGAAGATCCTGTTCTGCCTGAGATTGGAACTCCACCGCCGCTTTTGCGTGAACACAGGCTTTATCAGGCAGACTGGCTGCTCCGGTTTTACGGATTTCAGGCAGATGAACTTTTAACCATAGAGAAACCGAATTTTAACGAACTTCTGGATCCGAAGTGTGATTGGGCATTACGCCATCTGGAATTATTTCCCGTTGAAGTAGAAACGGCAAGCTATGCAGAACTCCTTCGCGTACCCGGAGTCGGACCGAAATCAGCCAGCCGTATTGTAAATGCACGAAGATATGGCAGAATGGATTTCACAAGTCTGAAGAAAATGGGAGTTGTGCTGAAAAGAGCGCACTATTTTATCACCTGTGGCGGAAAACAGATGTATCACACACCACTTGAAGAGACTTATATCACAAGACAACTGGTCAGCGTAGACCGGAAGGAATCCTGGGAAATGGCTCATGCAAATGAAGGATTTTCACAGATGACACTTGCTGATTTCGGAATTGGATAGTTACATCATTAGGGCAGAAAATACTTATAGCAATATGAGAAAGCAGGAAATTTATGAAGATATATACTTGCAAGGACCGGTTAGAAGACATCATGACATGCATCTATGATGCATGGGCAGATGCTTTGCTAATCGGTCATGATCAGATACAGTTGAAAAAAGAACCGATTTTCCAGACAACATTATTGGACGAATATATCCATGTAGATGGGGACAGCTTCAAAGCAGAAAAAGTCACCCGGTCTATCCGCAGAGATATTTCTTCCAGAGCATATCTGTATGTATATTACGCATCCCTTTCAGCAGAAGAAGATGCACTGCAGGCAATCTATAATTTTCTGCGGGTTGGATTTGCAATAGGAGCAGATGTACTTGAATATTATACGAACCCACATGTGATGCGGATTATGGAATTATATCGTAATGTTGGAAATGAAAGCCATCATTTCCGTGAATTCGCCCGGTTTAAAAGTCTCGACGGGCGTGTGTATGTCAGCCATCTGGAACCCAAAAGTGATGTGATCATGCTGGTTGGAAGACATTTCGCAGACCGTATGCCATCGGAATATTGGATGATCGTTGACGATAACCGGAAGACCGTCTGTGTCCATCTAAAAGACGGAGAAAATTATCTTCGTTATCTGACGGACGGAGAGTTTGAGGCACTTCGGAAAACAGAAGAGTACGAAGATGAATACACTGGGATGTGGAAGACATTTTTCCATACGATCAGGATCAAAGAGCGGGATAATTATGTCTGTCAGAGGAATCTTTTTCCGATCTGGAAAAGAAAGCATGCTGTGGAATTTAAAGAATAATCGCAGGAATTAAAAAGCAGCAAAGAATAACTCTGGTTAAAAATCATGAGCAGGAAACAGTGATGTCAATGCTGCGTGGACTTCGGAAGTAGAAGAACAGTTCGAGTATATATATCGACTGTTCTTTTTTTGTTTTCAGGCGTTAAAACGGTAATGTTTTTCTTGTACATAGTCGAGCATTAGAGTATAATAAACTCAGTTTTTTCATATGTTTAAAAGCTATAATAAGGAAAACGGCAAAACAGATCAAAGTCTGCGACGCAAAGCTATAGGGCCTGTAAAATGGTAGCCAGTTGCCACGTTAAAGATGCATTGTCTGCAATGACAATGCTTTTTTCGGTTTGGTTGTCCTGGTGAATATAGGCATTCGTGCAGATAGCAGTCAAAGGGATTTGACAAGGTCAAGAGCCGAATTAAACGCAGTAACGTATACAGATCATATGAAGGCTGATATCGTGAGAGGAATTGATATTACAAATTTGGCAAAACCTCTGGATATTGAAAAGATGAAAAATACTATTAAAGATATTTGTCCCTAATATAGGGAGAAAGTAAATGAATAGCATAGTTATTGAAATGAATATTATTTAAGATTCGGGATAAATGGTGAAATGCAGACAATCAAGAAAAATAAAAATATAATAGGTATTATACAGAGTTTCCTTATATTGATATTGGTAGTTCTTATTATTTTTATGATGATTCAGATTAGTAGGCTGCAGGGAACAGCACGCGTAATAAATTATGCCGGTCTGGTACGTGGAGCTACGCAGCGCGAAGTAAAATTAGAAATTACAGGAAACCAAAATGATGAATTAATTAAATATTTGGATGATATTCTTCTTGGATTGAGATATCAGGATGGACATTATAATCTGGTAAAACTCAATGACGAAGAATATCAGGGAAAAATTGAAAATCCAGAGTGATTACTGGGATAAATTGAAAACAGAAATTGAAGCAGTAAGAAACAAGGGATACGAAAATACAGACATTGTTAATATGAGTGAAATATATTTTACGATGGCAGATGAAACTGTCTCTGCCGCAGAAAGCTATTCAGAAAAGATCGCTATAAAGATTCGTACCATAGAGCTTTTGTCGGCACTTGATATGTTGAGTCTGGTGATATTGGTTATTATGCAGACTCTAAAGGCAATGCAGATGGCAATGCAAAACAGATTGCTGGAACAGAAAGCATTCGTAGATGCCCATACTGGGCTGCCAAATAAAAATGCCTGTAATGAGCTTCTTAATAAAAAAGATATAATTACAGATTCTACAGCATGCATAATGTTTGATTTAAATAATCTAAAAACTGTAAATGATACAATGGGACATTCCGCAGGAGATCAGTTAATATTGAATTTCTCGCAAAGCTTTTGCGCAGTGTTATTCCAGAAAAGGATTTTGTTGGAAGATATGGCGGAGATGAGTTTATAGCAGTTATTTATCATACGAGTGAGGCGGAAATTAAGGAGATATTAAAAGGTTTGTACAGAGAAAAAGATAGATTAAATAGTTATGAAAATCAAATACCAATCGACTATGCATGCGGATGGGCATTATCCTCCGATAATATGTCGTGTACAATGCAGATGTTATTGGATGATGCAGATGCTAATATGTATAAAAATAAACAGTTATGCAAGAAATATAATTGGCATTCTTAAGGAAAGTGATTAAAAAACTATCGATAGGGAGTGCCTTTTTTAATTTATAGGATTTCTAAAGACCATAAGAATAAAGGAAACAGAAAATATGAATAAAAGACAAAAAATACTGATTGTCGATGATGCAAAGTTCAACAGGGATATATTGAAAGAATTTCTTGGAGAAACCTATGATTATCTGGAAGCTGAAAATGGAAATCAGGTAATCCAGATGCTAGGAGAAAATATTGGAATTGATCTGATGCTTTTAGATATCAATATGCCACAGATGAATGGTTTTGAAGTCTTGGAAATAATGAAAAGAAGCCAGTGTATTGATGAAATTCCAGTTATTATGATATCTGCGGAAGAATCTGTTGAGACTATGCGTAAAGCATATGAAATGGGAATTACGGATTATATTACACGACCTTTTGATTCTGTTATTATAAAGAAAAGAGTCCAGAATACCCTAGAACTTTATGCGAACCAAAAGCGTTTGATCAATGTGGTTGTTGATCAGGTTTATGAAAAAGAAGAAAACAATGATATTATGCTCAGGATTCTGAGCAATGTATTAGGGTCACGCAACAGTGAGAGCAGCGAACATATTTTACATATCCGTACTGCGACGGAAAATGATGCTGAGACAACTGTTAAAAACAACGGATGCTTATCATCTGACGGAGACCGATATTGCTATAATCACAACCGCTTCTTCGCTTCATGATATTGGTAAAATACGCATTCCGGAAGAAATACTGAATAAACCCGGAAGACTGACCGATGAAGAATTTAAAAATATGAAAACTCATAGCGAGATTGGAGCATCCATGATCTGGGATATGCATTTTTTACAAGATCATCCACTGGTACATACCGCATGGGAAATCTGCAGATGGCATCATGAAAGATGGGATGGAAAGGGTTATCCGGATGGTCTGAAAGGTGAAGAAATACCAATTTCTGCACAGGTGGTGTCTATTGTGGATGTTTATGATGCTCTTACCAGTGAACGATGTTATAAGAAAGCATTTGAGCATGATACCGCAATCAAGATGATTCTGGACGGGCAATGCGGGCAGTTCAATCCGGTTCTTCTTAAGTGCCTGAAAGAACTAAGCCTTCAGTTTTCCAAGATGTATACGAATGAAACGGATGATAATAAACAGTATTATGAAGCACAGCGGCTCTCTGACGAAATACTAAAGGAAAAGTCTTTACCCCGTAAAAATTATTCGCAGCATGTCATTAAGCTCATTCAGGAAAAGATAGAGTTTTTTAAAATGGACAGTGGCAAAATTTCCATTGAGTATAATGCAATTTCAGGTCGGGTGATTATAATTAACGGAAACCGGCAGATACTGTGTCAGAGAGATGATCCGAAGTTTGATATATTCAAACTGTTCGAAATAAGCAGTGAAGATATTCAACATATCAGAGCGTTACTGGACCAGACATCAATACAGAATACAGAAATCTCATTGCAGTTAATGGCAAAGGTGGAAAATAAAAGGCAGATGTATGATCTGAAACTGCATACCTTATGGTCTACTTTAAAGAAAGATGGATATATAGGAATTGTCGGATATCTCTCTTGATTGGTGATATTATTTTGGATATATCGAAATAAGAAAAAGGATAATGTAATTACTCTGTTAGTAAATTGACACAAGTTGGCTGTAGAATATAATTATAGTAAAAGTACAGCAGAAGCTGTCGCAAAGATATTTATAAAAATGTTGTGGGAGGTATTGAACATTAATGAATGTAAAATTAAAATCTGCAAGCAAGCAAGCGACTGTAGCCTGGAGGGTGGGAGAAAGATGAAGAAGTGCAAATTAGTACAGAATATAAGAAATTTCAAATTTTGTTACTTTATATTTTGCACAATGATATGTTTTATTGTTTTATCCGTTCCTGCATCTGCCAAAGAAAACTCTGACAATGTTATCCGGGTAGGATCTTTTGAGGAAACTTATAATACCGTCAATGAAAAGGGGAGAAAGAAGTGGATATGGTTATGAGTATCTTCAAGATATTGCAGGTTATGCAGGATGGACATATAAATACATAACAAGTGATTGGAAAAACTGCTTTACACAGTTGGAAAATGGAGAGATTGATATTCTTGGTGGCATTTCCTATACAGACGAACGTGCTGAAAATATGCTTTTTTCCGATATGCCTATGGGGGAAGAGAAATATTACATCTATACGGATGCATCCAATATGGATCTTACAGCAGGAAATCTGGATTCTTTTGAGGGAAAAAATATTGGTGTGTTGAAAGATCATATACCGGAGGATATGCTTAACGAATGGGAGTTAAAGTATGGTCTGCATACGCAGCATGTCAATGCTTCTAATACCGCAGAAGTTATGGACAAACTGTCGAAACATGAAATTGACTGCTTCGTTTCAGTAGATTACAAGTATTGGAGAGACAGAAATCTATTTTGCCATAAATCCCAAACGTCCGGATATCAAAAAAGCACTGGATAGTGCTATGCACAGAATCAAGGATGACAATCCATTTTACACTGATGATCTCTACAGGCGTTATCTTTCTGCACAGAGCAGCTCCTTTCTTTCAAAAGAAGAAAGGGAGTGGATCGGGCAGCATGGAGCAATCAGGATAGGGTATCTGAATCAGGATGGAGGTATCAGCAGTGTAGATCCATCAACAGGTAAATTGACAGGTGTTATCACAGATTATGTGGATCTTGCAGAAAATTGTCTGCAAGGTCAGACTCTGGAATTTGAATTAAATGGATATGAGACAAGAAGTGAACTGCTTCAGGCATTGCAGGATGGAAAAATAGACCTGATTTTTCATACAAACCAGAATCCATACTTTGCAGAAACAAATGGATTTGCTTTGTCGGATACGCTATTGACTCTCAATATGGCAGCAATTACGGCAAAGGATTCTTTTGATGAAAATAAAGAGAATATAGTTGCCGTTGAAAAAGATAATTTTGTATTGAAAGCATATCTCTCATACAATTATCCTCAATGGAAGGTTGTGGAATATGAAACATCAGATGCAGCAGTAAAAGCAATGCAGAAAGGGGAGACGGATTGTATTGTAAGCAATTCAGGTACTGTTTCAGACTATTTGAAAAATAATAAGCTTCATAGCGTTTTCCTGACAAAAGAAGCTGATGTTTCATTTGCTGTTCAGCAGGGAGAACCGGTTCTTTTGTCTATTCTGAATAAAACACTGACATCTATGCCTATAACTCAATTTTCAGGTGCAGTAGTTTCGTATAATGCTTCTGCACGAAAAGTTACAGCGAAGGATTTTATTCAGGATAATTTACAGACAGTCTCACTTATAGTTGGAATTTCTTTTTTTCGCTGTCCTGTGTATAATTCTTGATTCTTTGAAAAAATCAAAACGTGCGGAAGAAAAATCCAAGAAGTCTGCTGAGCAGGCATTGAAGCTGAATCAGGAGCTTGAAGAAAAACAGCAGGAATTACAAAATGCACTTGTAGAAGCACAGAGTGCCAATAAGGCTAAGACTTCCTTTTTAAATAACATGTCTCATGACATCAGGACACCGATCAATGGCATTATGGGCATGCTTACAATTCTTGAAAAAAGCGGAAATGATGGTGAGCGGGCAAAAGATTGCCTGAATAAAATAAAGGAGTCTTCGAAACTGCTATTATCATTGGTAAATGATGTTTTGGATATGGCAAAGTTAGAATCGGATACCGTGGTTTTTAGTGATGAATCCATCAATCTGGCTCAGGTATGTAAAGAAATCACGGAGTCACTATACTTTCAGGCAGAAGAAAAAGGACTTCATGTTATAGGAGAACATGATGATTACAGTGGTATATATGTTTGGAGCAATGCAGTTCATCTGAAAAAAATATTGATGAATCTGTTTACAAACAGTATGAAGTACAATAAGGTGAATGGTTTTATTTACATGAGTATGAGAACGATTGAAAGATCAGAAGATCACATGACATGTGAATTTAAAATAAAAGATAATGGAATTGGAATGTCAGAAGAATTTATAAAAAATGAATTGTTTACTCCATTTGTACAGGCAGATAATTCCCCACGTTCTGATTATAATGGGACAGGTCTGGGAATGCCTATTGTGAAACAACTTGTAGAAAAGATGGGCGGAACCATAACAGTTGAAAGTAAGCTGGGTGAAGGGAGCTGTTTTAGTGTAGTACTTCCATTTGAAATTGATACGAATGCACGATCAGAAGAAAAAGAAGATTTTGATGCAGATCTATCAGATATCCGGGTATTATTGGCTGAAGATAATAAGCTGAATGCGGAAATAGCAGAATTTATACTGATGGAAAATGGGGCTGAAGTAGAAACAGTGAAAAATGGGTTAGAAGCTGTTCAGCACTTTAAAGCCTGCGAATCAGGAACATACGATGTTATTTTAATGGATGTCATGATGCCGGTGATGGATGGGCTTACTGCCACAAAAACAATAAGATCCCTGGAACGGCAGGATGCAAAAACAATCCCTATCATTGCTATGACTGCAAATGCGTTTAGGGAAGATGCAGAAAAGTGTATGGAAGCAGGAATGAATGCACATCTTGTCAAAGCCGATTGTGATGGAGGAAGTTATAAAAACGATTTTAAGGTATGTTCATAATGATTAGCAGGGTTCATGAATTAGTGGAATACAATTGACAGGAGGACTAAAAGATGACAATGCAGGAGTGCTATAAAGCTATCGGAGGAAACTGTGAGGCTGTTTTGGGACGCCTTCACAACGAAGCAGTGCGCACACATTGAAAGGGGTGTGTCAGAATCTTTCCTTTGACCGTCTGTATGAGGTTAGTAATGAGTTGACAGAACTTTTGAGAGATAGAACCGGAGAGAAGCCGGGGATACCGGAATCAATGGAAAAAGTAACAGAAGTATAATTCTTACTAGAAGATTAACGAGGAGAAGTTGTATGAGTCAGGACATATTATTAATAATCGTTTTTTTTGGAAGAGTCGGTATTTGCTATTGCCGATGGATACTGCGTGATCAATCTCACAAAGAATATTGTACGTGGTTCCATGTATCAGGTAGTTAATGGAAAAAAATATAATCTGAATGAACAATTAGGTTTGCCGGAAAATTCAAGCTTACAGAGTCTGGTAGATGAATGGGCATTGACCATACCTGAGGAAGGTCTTAAAGATTTTCTGCACGAGTTTGACAGAGAACGATTATTAAATCGGTTTGAAAATGGCGAACGGTCATATATCGTTCCGATACTGGACCAGGACTGCTACTTTTGAGCCCATGCTTGCAGAAGATCACATGGCTCTGTACCGTGAAGAGAAAACTGGAGATGTCATTGCAGTTAATTATGTCCTTGACCGTACAGAACATTATCGCTTAGAGGAAAAAGAGCGGGCACTGGAAAAATCAAACAGAGAGTATGCGAAGCTTCTGGAAGAAGAGAAAAAGCATACGGCTATGATCGAGGAATTGACAAAAAGAAACTGCAAAGTCAGCTGGAGTTGTTTACCGTATCCATCCCTGGCGGCGTCAAAATCAGTAATGATGACCCGGAATACTCTTTCAAATATGTTTCAGAACAATTTGCAAATATGCTCGGTTACGCAACACCAAAGGAACTGTTGGACGCTTCTGGCGGTAATATTATCGGCCTTGCTCATCCAGATGACGTGAAGGTCGGACTTGCAGATGCATTAAATCAATATACTCATTCCGATCATTATGCTACTATTTACCGGATACGCTGCAAGGATGGTACATACAAATACATCGAAGATCGCGGACAGAAAGTAATAAAGGAAGACGGAACCATTGAACATTGGAATCTCATGCTGGATAAAAATGACTTCATGCACAAATCAATTGCCTTGGAAAGTGAAAAGAAAGCAAATAAAAGCAAGTCTGATTTTCTCTCCAGGATGTCTCATGATATGAGAACCCCGCTGAATGGAATTATCGGATTGCTGAAGATTGCTGAGAAACATTTTGATGACAGGGAATTGGTCCTGGAAAATTTCAGAAAAATGCAGGTAGCTGCAGATTATCTATTGTCTCTTATTAACGATATCCTTCAGATGAGCAAAATTGAAGATGGAAATGTACCTCTGACGCAGGAAATCATCAACTTTGAGGAATTAAGTCAGGATGTTCTGACTATCATAGAACAGCGGGCAAAAGACAGAGGAATCCAGATGCAGTTCCGTTCAAAAAAAAAGAAGGGCTTCGATATCCTTTTATTTATGGAAGTCCGGTTGCATTTAAGACAAATTTTTCTTAATATTTATGGAAATTGTATTAAGTATAACCGAATTGGCGGCAAGATAAGAACTGTATCAGATTATACAGAAGCTGTTGACGGAATTACGACATATGAGTGGACCATAACTGATACTGGCATTGGTATGAGCAGGGAATACCAGGAGCATATATTTGAGCCGTTTTCGCAGGAAAGAGAGGATGCAAGAAGTACACAGCAGGGAATTGGACTGGGAATGGCGATTGTAAAAGGTCTGATTGAAAAGATGGGTGGAACTATTGAAGTTAAAAGCGAAGAAGGCATTGGCTCAACCTTTATCATCAGGATTCCGTTTAAACTTGCTCCCGCACCAGATACAGTAAAGAAAACAGCGGCACAGATGGATATCAGCGGATTAAACTTATTGTTGGTGGAGGATAATGAACTGAATGCAGAAATTGCGGAAACGCTGTTGTCTGATGAAGGTGCAAATCTGACAGTTGCAAGAGATGGATTGCAGGCGGTCAGAATGTTCCAGGAGAAACCGGAAGGTTATTTTGACGCAATTCTGATGGATATCATGATGCCTGTAATGGATGGGATTACTGCGACAAAAACAATCCGGTCACTGAAACATCCAGATGCTGAGACGATCCCGATTATTGCCATGACAGCAAATGCATTCAGAGAAGATAAAGAAAAGTGTCTGGCAGCAGGAATGAATGCTCACTTGGCAAAGCCTATAAAAATTGAAAACATAAAGAGAATTTTGTGTGAATATTGTGTGTAGTGGTTGCAACTTCTCAAATCCGTATACCTATTTTTCACGTTTTGTAGGATATTATAACGTAAATGTAAAACTGGCAGGTATTTTTGCTGAATAAGACAGCAAATTAGAAGATAGCGGTTTGGCGAGCCGATCGATAACTGACAATGCAGGCTGGCATACGCAAAATACACAGATTTTCTATCCAACATTATTGACGTGTAAAAATTTTTATAGTATTTTTATTTCTGAAAAAAAGAGATTATTTTAAAGGCAAACCTGTTGAAAGGCAGGAGCGCAAAGCCAGAAGGGACTAAAGTCAGAAAGCTTGACCATGTCAGCCGGTTGTCACTGTTTCCATATCATCATAATATATGGAAAAGATGTTTGAACAGAAGAGATTTCGATAGCTTTTATACTATATGGATGTGTGATTTAAAAAAAATATAGTAGTGGCACTGGCAGATTTTGGCAAGTGTCCTTTTTGTATGCAAAAATGGGTAAGAAAACTGGCAGGGACAGGTTCTCGGTATACAGAGAAAAGCAGGATGAAGAAGACATAAGAGAGGATTTTTATAAAATGGAGCAATTATGAAGATAAAATATATTCTTTAGGTGAGATTATAACGGGACAGACACAGGCCGTGTCACAGGTCGTACAGAAAACACTGGAAAATAATGGCGGGGTAGGTATAATGACAGGATCTTATGACCAAAACCTGTCTATTTTGTCTGTGGATAATCTGCTGTTGCATAGTACAGGACATACATTCGATACTTTCATGGAACAGACAAAAGGTTCATTGAAAAACTTTTTTTATGACGCGGAAGATATACTGGAGCGAGACCGTTTTTTGCAGCTTCACGGAACAGGGGAAGCACAAATCCTTGCAGCAAACGGTACAGTGAAGAATGTACGGCTTTGTAAAGAGGACGCGACAGATGAGGCGGGCAGACAGATCTGGGTAATGTCCGTACAGGTCAACTGGGATCATGTAAATCTGACATTGATGAATGAAGCTATCTGTTCCGGATTCTGGTATTTTGACTGTGATGAAAACAGTGAGATTGTGAAAGCAAACTGGAGTCATGAATTCCGAAAAATACTTGGCTATCATGACACTCTGGACTTTCCGAATAAACTGGAATCCTGGTCAGATCTTCTGCATCCACAGGATAAAGAAAGAGTAATGGTGCAGCTTCAGGCGGCAATTAAGGATAAGACGAACCAGATAAAATACCAGGTAGAGTATCGTATGAGAATGAAGGATAATCAATACCAGTGGTTTCGGGACATCGGCAGAAGTAATACGCCGTCTGGATGGTTCTGCCAGCAGGATTGCCGGGATTTTTATTAACATTGATGGGGAGAAAAAAGAAATCATGCAGGCACAAAAATCTGCTGCTTTCCACCGGGCTTTTACGAAAGCAGATTTGTGCGAGTATTATGTGAATCTGGAAGCGAATACTTTTGATACTTTTAAGGTTGAACCGTCTCTGATGACCGTCTTTGAACAGAGTTATACGTGGGATGAATTGATTCGGCATTTTGTGGATTCCTATGTTGTGGAGACAGATAAGAAGGCGGTATCCTCTTTTTACGACCGTGGTTATATTGCAGAAAGGCTGAAGGGTCTGGAAACCGAATTGGCTTTAGAGTGCCGTATCAATCTGAATGGAGAAGAACGATGGGTCCGCAATGTGGTCATACGTGGCGAAATAGAGGATTCAGAATATGCCATGATTTTTCTGCGTGATATCACAGAGGCAAAGGTAGAGAGCGCACGGCATCTGCAGATGGCAACGGATAATGCTTCCATGGAGCAGTTGATTCAGAGTATTGTGCGTCTGGTTGACCGCTTTGTTGTCTGTGATCTGGAAAATGACAGATATGAATTCTACAATCTGAATGGACAGATGATATATAAACCTCTGGGATTTTATCATGATTTTCAGATGCAGGTTCTTGAAAAATATAAGACACTGGAACCATTAGAAGCTATAGATATCTTGATAGCCCCGGATAATATTCGGAAAGAAACTGAAAAGTGAAAATGATATTTATAAGTTTGAGTATTGCAGCCTGGATGAAAAGACTTATAAAATCGCTTCTTATATTCCCTTGGAATGGAAGAATGGAAAGCTGGAAAAAGTATTGCTGACATCCATGGATGTGACACAGGAGAAGAAAGCAGAGATTGAATCCTCGTCAGGCACTGAAAGAGGCTTACCGGTCCGCAGAAAATGCAAATCGTGCGAAAACAGAATTCCTTTCCAATATGTCCCATGATATCCGGACACCAATGAATGCGATTGTGGGTCTGACGGCAATCGCAGGAGCAAATGTTGAGAGCAAGGACAGAGTCATTGAATGCCTCGGCAAGATCACAGAATCAAGCCGCCATCTGCTGGGGCTGATCAATGAAGTATTGGATATGGCACGTATTGAAAGTGGAAAAATGACACTAGCACAGGAAGATTTCAATCTGTCAGAGCTGGTAGATAATCTTATTACACTTACGAAACCGGTGCTTGATGAACATAAACATAATTTTGATATACACATCAATCATATTGAACATGAGGCTGTCTGTGGTGACAGCTTGAGGATTCAGCAGGTATTTGTGAATCTGATGAGTAATGCGATCAAGTATACACCGGATGGTGGAAATATTATTTTTCGATAGAGGAAAAACCAATGGATTTTCAGAACTTGGATGCTATGAATTTACGATTGAGGATAATGGAATCGGTATGTCACCGGAATTCCAGAAAATCATGTTTGATCCGTTCAGCCGTGCGGATGACCACCGGACAACCAGAGTTCAGGGAACCGGTCTTGGAATGGCAATCAGCAGAAATATTGTGAACCTGATGAATGGCACTATTAAAGTGGACAGTACCTTACAAGGGAACTAAAATTACAGTAACCATTTATCTTGAGCTTCAGGAAAAGAAAAAGAACAGGATAAAATCTGATAAATCTGCCGGTTCTGGTTGTGGATGATGATAAGATATGCTGTGAAAGCACAGTTGCCACATTGAAAGAGATTGGGATTGCAGGCGAATGGGTTCTTTCTGGCAAAGAAGCTGTTGAACGTTGTTATGCACGTCATGAGCTAAAAAATGATTATTTTGCTGTTATCCTGGACTGGAAGATGCCGGAGATGGATGGTATAGAAACTGCCAGACAGATCCGGAAACGGATAGGGAAAGAGATTACCATTATTGTTCTGACATCTTATGAATTCAGTGAAATAGAAGAAGAGGCAAAGGCGGCAGGAGTAGATGCTTTTATTGCAAAACCGCTATTCCGTTCCCGATTGACAGCAACGCTGCGGCAGTTTACTTCAGGCAGAAAAGAAAAAACAGCAAGAAATTATCTGGATGAGCTGTCAGAAGCAGATTACACAGGAAAAAGGATTCTGCTGGTTGAGGATAATGAACTGAACAGAGAAATTGCTGTTGAAATTCTGCAGATGACAGGGGCAGAAGTGGAAACAGCAGAAAATGGGAAAATTGCAGTTGAAAAAGTGGAGGCTTCTCCAAAAGGCTTCGTATGATCTTGTTTTTATGGATATCCAAATGCCTGTCATGAATGGGTATGAGGCAACCGCAGCAATCAGGAGTCTTCCGGGCGAACAAGGAAAACTGCCGATTGTTGCCATGACTGCCAATGCGTTTGCAGAAGATGTACAGCTGGCAAAAAATACAGGCATGAATGGACATATTGCGAAACCATTGGATATGAATAAGCTGAATGATGTTCTGGAAAACTGGCTGTAATTGTCTTCCTGGATGCATGGGAAAAGCAGCTAGGAAACATAGAGAGGGTTTTGTTATGACAGAAACCCACAGAATACCGTATGTGTGATGGCAGTTGGCACAGAATGCTTTTTACTATAAAAAAAGGGATGAGTCTGGAAATGTAACCCATGTTTGCAAAATACGTGAAGAGTTGAGGCGTTTTTGTATTAAACTAAAATTAGGGAAAAGACATGTGAAATACGATGATGAAAAATAACTATATAAAACAAAAAAGAAAAGATCAAAATCCGGTAAATCATTGGAAAATTTTTGAGGGACAGTTGGTATTCCTTCTGGCAATGGTGATTTTGTTTGTTGTTGCATATACTTTTATTTTACAACTAGCATATACCAAAACTGCTCTGAAAACAGAAATTGAACGAGATATTTCCAGTGCAGATGCGGTTCATAAGCTGGTAAATAACAGACTGGGACGAAAAGATTTTAATGAAATAAAAAGTAAAGCTGATGAGAATACAGAACTATTCAAGAATATGTCGACATATATGAATGAAATCAGAACGCTGAATTCTACGAGATATATTTACACAGCAACCAGAAATGAAGACGGTAGATTGATTTACGTTGTAGACGGACTGGATCCATCGGCTGGTGACGTCAGACATCCAGGAGATCCGATTGAAAAGGAGATGGTTCCTTATATAGAAAAAGCACTTTCTGGAAAAACAGTATATTCTCAGGATATTGTTGATACAACATGGGGACCTATTTTTACAGCCTGTTATCCTGTGACAGCGGAAGATGAATCTAATGAAGTGATAGGTGCTTTCTGCATAGAAATGGATATGCAGAAAGCGTATGGAATGGTTGAGAAGACGAATAAGCTAAGTATTGTACTGGGATGCATTACAGCGTGTATTTTGGTAATATTATGTACCTGTGGATATTCTGTATATAAGAAGCAAAAAGAAAATGAGCAGAAACAGCAAAAACTGTTGCAGGAAGCTGCAAGACTGGCCGATTCAGCTAATAAAGCAAAATCAACATTTCTGTTTAATATGTCTCATGATATTCGTACCCCTATGAATGCAATCATTGGATATGCAGAATTGGGAGAGAAACATTTAAAGGAGCCAACTATATTAGAGGATTACTTTGAAAAAATATTATTGTGCGGAAAGAAAATGCTGCATTTGATTGATAACATTCTTGAATTAGCACGAATCGAAAACAACCAAGCAACGCTGGATGAAACAATAACAGATGTTTCTAAAAACTTTGATTTATGTATTGATATGTTTAGAAAACCGATAGAAGAAAAACATCAAACACTGAAAGTCAATAAGAACATTCGATATCCATACCTGCATATGGATGATGCAAGATCATCTGAAATTACGATTAACATTTTGAGTAATGCTGTGAAATACACGGGTGAAGGCGGTAACATAAGCTGTACATTGAACCAATATCCCGGCGAAAAAGAAGGTTGGAGTGTATTAGAGCTTATCATAGCAGACAACGGAATCGGAATGTCAGAAGAATTCCAAAAACATATTTTTGAATCATTTTCACAGGAACGATCTTCGTCAGACAGCGGAATAGAAGGTAGCGGACTTGGCATGGGAATCGTGAAGAAACTGGTGGATTTAATGAATGGCAAGATCACAGTTCAGAGCAAACCGGGAGCAGGTTCTACTTTTACAATCACGCTTCCATTAAAAATAGCAAATAGGAAGAAAGGAATCCGAAACATGCAGACGGTCAGTTGAATATCAAAAAACTGGAAGGAAAAAGGGTTCTTCTGGTAGAAGATAATGACTTGAACGCAGAAATTGCAACGGAACTTTTGACGGAAGAGGGAATCATGATAGAAAGAGCGGAGAACGGCGTTGCATGTATTGATATGTTTAACAAAGCAAAGCAAAATTACTACAGTCTGATTCTGATGGATATTCAGATGCCGATTATGAACGGATATGAAGCATCCAGGAGAATTCGAGAACTGAAAGACGGTAACAAATCGCAGATTCCAATTATTGCAATGACAGCAAATGCGTTTGAAGAAGATAAGAAGATGGCTTTTGGCAAGTGGCATGAATGATCATGTTGCAAAACCAATAGATATGAATGTATTATTGCCGACTATTATGAAATATATGTAAAGGAAGAAAGAAGGACACTGATTTTGTAGTCAGTGTTCTTCTTACATATCAGTCGACTAAAGAAAAATATTTTATAGTTGTACATTATCTCGTTGAGAAGGGTAAATCTGTGAACTTTGTTCACTAAGCAGAGCAGTGAAATTTTGACGAATGATATTTAAAGTCTTTTGCTTTTTCAGTAATTCTTGTAATCAATAAGAAGATTATTCAAGAAAAACTGGGAAAAGATAAGCCGGAGAGATGAGCTGATTTTGGTGTGAGATAATTGAAAAAGGAATGGAAGTTACTGTTTTGGTAGCTTTCATTCCTCGCACTTACGGAAATATCCCCTTGATTTTCACTTAAAAACAAGAGGATATTTCCAGCATATTATTTTTTCCCAAAAATAATCCTGCCAAACACCTTCCCATCAACTTTCGCATAATATGCCAGTTTCGCATACCCCAGTACATATCCAATACAATGCGCCCGTGGAAATACATACCGGTAATTTTTCGCAACATTCTTTATTCTTTCAGAAATCTTCAAATGCTTCCATTCGTCATTATGCTTCGCAGACACCGCATATCCTTTTCGAATACACTCAAAAGCTTCGTAGGCTTTAACACGGTCAACTCCACTTTCAATCATATAATCATAAAAATCTTCCCTCGTAAAACATGGATACAGTTTAAAGTCATTTGTTAAGGTCATTTCAATAAATTTATCAATATCAAAACATCCCTGCTGCCCATTTTGCCAGCTAAAAGTGCTATGAATGCCTGATTCTAAAGCCACCATATCCCGATACGTCTTCGGTTTTACTTTCTGAAAGAGCATTTGCAAATCTCTACTCGGAGCTGCTGTGTTGCATATATTGCTCCACGTAATCTCTCTTAATTCTTTATTCCCAATTTCATTAGCGTAAATGCCAGTTTGCCTCTGTAACTCAGTTAATTCATCCAAAATTTCTACAGTTAATAATCGAACAGGTTTAATCGAATGTTCCTGCAGTTCCAAAATTCCGCCAGTAATACAAATATCCCCGTTTTCCAGATAAGAAATCAAATCTGTGTAATCCTGAATTGTATTTTCAGAAGGCAAAATAGCGTAACCAATCAAATCAACACCAATCATTCTCTCATCAAACTGTGTTGAATTAAACTGAAACATTCCCCATCGCACGACTTCCTGATTTGGATATATTTTTTCTAAAGTTCTTTGTGCAAATGCCAGAAATTCAGAATTTACGTTATATTCAAATGAAATAGATTTTTTACCATCTATTCCCCAGACGGTTTCCAGAGACAGGTTGTATCCGTCTGCCCATTTTGTATTACAACAAGGACATTTTCTGGAGGGAAGATCAATTCCAAATAAATGTGTATCTACTTTTTCATAATATCCACATTCGGTACAATAATAGTGCGTTGAAAGAGGATTGAACGAATGATTTCCGAGAAGATAACATAAAATTGAACCTGAAACAGTTCCGCGCATATTTATAATTGTATTGCCTTTTTTTGCCGCTTCTGACAGACAGCGGAAAATCTCAAAATCATCGATATGGTCTGAGTTTTCTAAAAACGTAAGCTCTTGTAAATAACGTTTCTGGATAGTTTCTGGCACTCCATTTGGATATTTTTCTACAAGTTTTTCCTGGCTGAATTTTTTTACATTTTCAAATGCATTTTGAATAACTGGTAATTTCATAAGCGACCTCCAATTTATTTTTAAGATGTGGTCAGTATAACAAATCTGAAATACCTTTTATATTCCAATAGCTGTACCAAAAATAGCACAGCTATTAGTTGTTTTGAACAGAGAAAAAAGTTATAATATAGAAAAGGCAATCGAGTGTACAATTATGATAGCACCAAAGCAACCATTTTATGTTTATATGAGATTCTGAAAAAGTATACCGATGAATCCCATATTCTATCAGCCGAAAAAATTCGCGAAAAATTAAAATCGATTTACGATGTTGACATGGAACGAAGAGCAATCTATCGAAATATAGAAGCATTACAGTATGGGAATTGAAATCGCAGGATATCAGGATAACCGGGAAGAATATTTTCTAATTGACCGCGAATTCGAGCTTTCAGAGGTAAGACTTTTATGTAGATGCAGTTGCTGCTTCTGATATGATAAAGAATCCACCAGCAAAATAATTATAAAAAAGCTTCTTGAATCACAAAGCATTTTCCAAAGCAGAATGCTACAAAAAACTGTTTTCGTAAAATCAGAGAAGAAGATTCTAAGCAAACAGCTGTTTTATAACATCGATGCGTTAAATGTAGCAATCAATCAAGGATGTAAAGTAAGTGCAAAACCAAGTTGGAAATATGGAGTTAATCAGGAATTAGAAGAAGTCATAGATAGCAATATTATTATTAGTCCATACGTTACTATTTGGGCTGAAGGGAATTACTATATCCTTGGAAAGAGGGAATATTCTGAAGAATTAGAACATTTTCGAATTGATCATTTAAAGGATATCACGATACTGGAAAGAGGTATTGATATGATCTTTGGCGGTTTAAATCCAGTCAGTATGCCGAGAAAAAGATCTTTCAAAAAGGAGAATCAAAAGCATCCTACGAAATAGAATGTGCTTTCGGATTATGGCAGGAAATTGCTGAAACCTTCGGGAAAAATGCAACCGTATTAAAAAAGGATAAAGAAAATATTACAGTAAAAATTAATACAATACCATCCGTTATACATTCATGGGTAATGACTCACATCAATCAATGTAATTTTGGGCCTAAAAGTTTCCGGGACAAAATCCAAAATGAAATTATGGATGCGTATAGAAAATATTGTATGTAGTCCTGATATGTATAAAAATATACTTGATTAGTTTTCAAAAATACTTGATAATAGTACAACAATATGTTTTAGATCAGTAGATGAAATTTAAGCATTAATTATAGAATGAGGTGACCAAATGGAAATAAAAGAAGTACAATCCATTCTTACAATTGGTGAAACTGTAGCGGTTGAATTTAAACGCTGTGGAAATGGAATTGAAAATGATACCTATGAGACAGTTTGCTCATTTCTGAACAGATTTGGCGGAGACCTTTTCATGGGAATATTAGATGATGGGACTGTAGTAGGAATACCAGAAAAAGCAGCTCCTGATATGGTAAAAAACTTTATTAAGGTTATTAGTAATCCTACATTGTTCTCACCAACGATATATTTGGTACCGGAAATTATAAAATATGATGAAAGTCATACGATCATTCATGTTCATATTCCGCCTAGTGCAGAGGTTCACAGCTTCAAAAAAGTCATCTATGACCGTGTGGATGATGCGGATGTAAAAATAACATCTACCAGTGCAATTGCACAGATGTATATTCGTAAGCAGAATATTTTTACAGAAAAGAAAATCTATCCTTATGCAAAAATGGAAGATTTGAGATTAGATCTGCTGCCAAAGATTCGTATTATGGCACAGAATCATGCAGGTGGTCAGCATCCCTGGACAACTATGGATGATCAGGAACTTTTGAAAAGTGCAGGATTATACGGTAGAGATATCGTTACCGGAGAAGAGGGTTTCAATTTAGCAGCAATTATGCTGTTAGGAAAAGACGATGTAATTTTAAATGTTGCACCGACTTATGTGACCGATGCACTTGTGCGAAAAGTTAATGTAGATCGTTACGATGATCGGGAAATTATTAAGACAAACCTAATTGAAAGTTATAGCCAGCTCCTTGATTTTGGAAGAAAAAACTTGCCAGACAAGTTCTTCCTTGAAGATACAGTAAACAAAAGTCTCCGGAATACAATTGTCAGAGAAATGATCAGTAATACGTTGATGCACCGTGAATTTACAAGCAGTTATACAGCAAAGTTTGTGATTGAGAAAGATCGAATGTATGTGGAAAATGCGAATCGTGCAACAAAGGAAGGTTTCATCACAGTAGATAATCTGGAACCAAATCCAAAAAATCCTCTTATAGCATCGTTTTTCAGGAATATCGGTTATGCTGACCAGCTTGGATCTGGAGTAAGAAAATTATTCAAATACAGCAAATATTATTCAGGGAAAGATCCTTTGTTTGTGGAAGACGATGTATTCCGGATTATTGTTCCATTGGATGATGCATATTCGTTTGATTATGGAATAGAAGCTGGAAGCAGTAAAGTAATTGAAATTAATAATGCCGATAAAATGCCGATAAATGCCGATAAAACGCCGGTAAATAGTTTGTCGGCACAGCAAAATTCAATTATTCAATTTGCGAAAGAAACAGGATCGATTAAATCTCGGCAAGTAGAAGAATTACTTGGAGTAAAGCAACGTCGAGCAAGAAGAATTCTTGGAGAACTGGTCAATATGGGAATTTTGGAACGTCAAGGTGCATATAAAAGCACTGTATATGTTTTGAAAAATTAAAAAAGGCACCTGCTTATCATTACTATAAAAGTAAAATCATCAAACACTAACCTAAAGGAGCACACCAACCCATGCCATTACAAATCGTCAGAAATGATATCACAAAAATGCCCGTAGACGCCATTGTCAATGCCACAAATTCCTCCTTGCTCGGCGGCGGTGGAGTGGATGGCTGCATTCACCGTGCAGCAGGGCCAAAGCTTTTAGCGGAATGCCGCACATTAGGCGGCTGTCAGACCGGAGATGCAAAGATTACAAACGCCTATGATCTGCCTTGCAATTATGTCATTCACGCAGTAGGTCCTATATGGAGAGGCGGACAGTTTCATGAGCGGGAGCTGCTTACTTCCTGCTATGAAAATTCCTTAGCACTTGCAAAAGAAAAACATTGTGAAACCATAGCATTTCCACTGATTTCTTCCGGAATTTACGGCTATCCGAAAGCTCAGGCGCTGAAGGTTGCAATCGACGCGATCAGCGCATTTCTTATGGAAAATGATATGACGGTATACATCGTCATTTTTGATAAAGCAGCTTATCGGATCAGCAGCAAACTGTTTTCTGATATTGCATCTTATATCGATGATCATTATGTAGAAACACACATTAACAAAACATCCGAAGCAATGAGGCGCCAGAAGCAGTTCCGGGAAATGGATCTCTGTGAAAGCATATCTTTACCAGAGCCATCAAATGTACCGTTAAGTAAGGCTGCAACTTTGGAAGATGCCTTGCAGCAAATGGATGAAAGCTTTTCTGAAATGCTGCTTCGGAAGATTGATGAAAGTGGAATGACCGATTCTCAGTGTTATAAAAAAGCCAATATTGACCGGAAATTATTTTCCAAGATTAAAAATGACAAGTACTACAAACCATCCAAAACGACCGTTCTTGCATTTGCGCTGGCACTTGAGCTTCCGCTTCCGGAAATTCAGGATATGCTGATGAAAGCAGGATTTGCCCTGTCACATTCCAGCAAATTTGACGTAATCGTTGAATATTTTATCTTGAAGCAAAATTATAGTATTTACGAAATCAATGAAGCACTCTTTGCCTTTGATCAAAGTCTGATTGGAGGCTAAGAAGAAAATAGTTTGGCAATTTGGTACATAGCGTTGTTCACCTGATATGATTCTGTAGAAATTTTCTGATCCATAAAAAAGTGTCGCTTTTCATGCGACCATTTCCCCTGAAAATGGCAGTATCCTATAGTTACAAGCAAAATAAGCCATTACTTAGGAGGAAATTTAGTATGAGAAAAAATCTGACAGAAGTTGTATTTATTTTAGATCGCAGCGGATCCATGAGCGGACTGGAAAAGGACACCATAGGCGGATTCAATTCTATGATTGAAAAGCAGAAAAGAGAGGCAGGACAGGCGCTGATTTCTACCGTGCTTTTTAACAATAACAGTAAAGTCCTTTATGACAGAGTAGAGGTGCAGAAGATTCCCTCTATGACAGAAGACGATTATTCTGTGTACGGCTGTACGGCTCTCCTGGATGCGATCGGCGGTGCTATCCATCACATTGGAAATGTCCACAAATATGCGCGCACGGAAGATGTACCAGAGCATACCGTTTTTATCATCATGACAGATGGTATGGAAAATGCAAGCCATATTTATCGCATTGATAAAGTAAAGCAGATGATCGAACGACAAAAAGAAAAATATGGATGGGAATTTCTCTTTCTTGGCGCAAATATTGATGCGATTGAAACAGCCAGTCATTTTGGAATTGACGCAGATAAAGCTGCCAATTATCAATGTGACTGCGAAGGAACTGCATTGAATTATGAAGTATTAAATGATGCCATATCTGCTGTTCGGTGCAATGCAGCGCTTGATTCTAGTTGGAAAAAGCGGATTGATAAAGATTACAAAAAACGCGGGCAACATAGCCGCGTAGATTGATGAAACACACAAAGAGCAGGGGATGAACTTTCCAAAGTTCTTTCCCTGCTCTTTTCACATTCATTTATTCCATCACTTCTCCGATCACCTTCATCATCTCATCCACCCGGAACGGTTTCATAATAAACCCATCCATCCCGGCATCCAGCGCATGTTTCCGGTCTTCCTCAAATGCATTTGCAGTCATGGCAATGATTGGAATCTGTGCCTTCTTCACATCTGCAAGCTGACGGATTTTCTGTGTCGCTTCGTACCCATTCATCCGTGGCATCTGTACATCCATCAGGATAAACTGATATGTGCCTGCTTCCTTATCTTGAATTTCTTCCACACAGGCGCATCCATCCGGAACCCAGTTCACAAGAATCCCTTTATTTTTCAAAACTTCCATGGCAATTTCTGCATTTAATTCATTATCTTCCACCAAAAGTACATGCATTCCGTCAAGACCTATTTTGTATTCCTTTGCTTTATCTGATTGATGAAGCTGATTTTCCGTTGCAATCCGAAGGGGAAGTGAAATCTGTATTTTGGTTCCCTGACCGGAATTACTTTGGATTATCACATCACCATGCATCAGATCTACCAGTTTCTTCACAATCGCAAGTCCAAGCCCTGTTCCTTCAGTCTTGCTCTCGGTAGAAGTCCGCTCTCTTTCAAATGCCTCAAACGCATGTTTCTGAAATTCTTCAGTCATACCGATTCCGGTATCCTTTATCGTGAATTTGTATTCGGCAAATCCAGGTGCGATCATTCTCTGGACGCAGCTAAATGTGATCGTTCCTCCCGCTGGGGTAAATTTAACTGCATTATTCAGTACATTTACCAGAACCTGCTGCAGTTTTGTCGCATCACACCATACCAGTGGATTCTCTATTTGATCCTCAACTTTGAAATCAATCATTCCCTTTTGGATGCTGTATTCGAGCATCATTTTCAGATTTTCTTCCATTTGCTTCAGGTCAGTTACCATCTCCACAATTTCTGCCTTTCCACTTTCGATTTTAGACAGATCCAACACATCATTGATGATCTTCAGAAGAATCTCACCAGATGCCTGAATTTTGGAAATTGCATTTTTTACAATTTCTTCATCATCCGGATGTTCTGCAATGATATCAGAAAATCCAATGATCGCATTCATCGGGGTACGGATATCATGGGACATATTTGCAAGGAAAGCATTCTTTACCTCACCGGCTACTTTCGCTTTCCGTGTCGATTCTTTTTCCAGTTCCAATGCTTTGGACAGTCTTTTCCGGTGTTCAAACTCCATCTGATCTTGCTGGTGCTCCACCATGAACAGGTAGGAGAGCAGTGCTCCGATTACCAGGCAGTACGGTTGGAACGGATATGCCCCATAAAGTGGAATGATATAGGTATTTGCCAGAATTCCGATCAGTGGGACTGCTGAAAACAGTGCCGATTTTATGAGATATCTGACACCCTTTGTATTGTTCATTAATAAAATAAAGAATGTCTGTGCAAATGTATAAACGTAATAAAACAGATTGAGTACGGCAAACACTCCGAAAAATGTACCGCGTATATAGGTCCGGTTCCGTGAAAATCTCCAGACAATTCCCGTCGGAACTGAGAGAAGCACCATCAGAACCAGGAGAATGAACGGAATCATTTCCGCAAATCTTTGCTTCTTTGAACGGTTAATCCCCATATAACTCTGCATAAACAAATGCCACACATATGGCATGATTACATAAACCAGATAAAAGAAAAACACAACCAGCTTAAACTGCAAAAAGTTTCCTGACTTACCTAAGAGTTCTTTCATAAACAATGCATCCATTAACACATAAAGCTCTACCATGCCAATAAAGATCATCGTATATTTTTTACTCGGGCTCCATGTAATATAATACCGGATCCTTAAAAAGATGATCGTCAGTATTATCATCATAAATATTGCGTTGCTCAAATAAATACTACTCATTTTCCAGTCCCTTTTTTCTTTCGTTTTGTCTCATTATTTCTTTCATTATTGTATACTTTTTCTATGCGTTTCGCAATCCATATGTTATACTATTGAGTAAAGGTATCTCAAGGAGGATTTTACAAATGAAAATAGCAGTAACATACGAAGGCGGATCTATTTTCCAGCACTTCGGAAAGACAGAAACTTTTAAAATGTATGAGGTAGAAGACGGAAAGATCACTTCAATGCAGATTGTTCATGCTGGTGGCGCCGGACACAGTGCGCTTGCAGGATTCCTTTCTGAGCAGAGTGCAAATGTTCTGATCTGTGGCGGTATCGGAGAAGGTGCACAAGAAGCGCTGAAAGAAGCCGGTATCAAAGTTATATCCGGTGCAGCAGGAGAAGTAGATGCGGCAGTGAATGCCTATCTTGCAGGAGAACTGGAATCTGCAGGTACAAATTGTGACCATCACCACGAAGAAGGTCATTCCTGCTGTGGACAGCATGAAGAAACAGCAACCGAAGAAGCTTCTGCTGAAGAAGAACATTCCTGTGGCGGACACTGCAGTGGATGCAGCGGATGTGGTGGCGCACATGTGCCGGATTTTGAAGGTCCGAATGTCGGAAAAACCTGCCGTACCCACTACAGAGGAACCTTTCAACGATGGAACCCAGTTTGATTCTTCCTATGACCGCGGAGAGCCATTGGAATTTGTATGCGGAGCCGGACAGATGATCCATGGTTACGATAAAGCCGTTGCAACAATGGAAGTAGGACAGACCATCAACATCCATCTGATGCCGGAAGAAGCTTACGGCATGCCGGATCCACGCGCCATTTTCACGCTGGAAATCGCACAGCTTCCTGGATCAGAAGATCTGGAAGTCGGTGCACGTGCATATCTGACCAACCAGTATGGACAGCCATTCCCGGTAACCGTAACCGAAAAGACAGAAACCAACATCACATTTGATGCCAACCATGAGATGGCTGGAAAAGAACTGAACTTCCAGATCGAACTGGTAGAAGTAAAATAGTAAATATGAAAAGTGATTTAAGCGCCCCTTTTATTTCGTCATAAAGGAGGCGCTTAAATACTAAGATTATATTTTTGGAAATTGATAATTAGACAACGGAAAGGAGATTTGCCCGTGCTAGATTCAGAATTAAAAACATATCCATGGAATCCAACCGTAAAAAAGAAAGCCCGCCGCGTGTTCATGCTGAGATGGTTGTTCGTTATCCTGGCTGCCGCTGCAATCTTTTTTCTGACCTATCAGAAACTCACTACCAATGTCTGGGGACTTACGGCTTTCCTTTGCCAGCTTCTTGCCGTTATCGAACTTGCTTTCGGGCTCCAGTTTGTAGAAGCCGGATGGAGCAGAAAGATATCGAGTAGAATGCCACTGGACGAACACTATGAGTACGCGCTTTATATGTATCATATACAATCTGTCCGCGATCTTGCTACGAATAACCGCATGCTGCTCCTGATTGCAAGCCTTGAAATCCAGCTTGGAAAATACGATCATGCTACACAGACAATTACACAGATTTCTGTTGGAAAATGCACACCAGTCCAGTTAAAACAGTTGTATTTTATGCAGATCTTACTGGCAGCAGAAGTGGGAGATACTGATACAAAAAATCAGTTTTTAACCCGTTATACAGGAATTCCTGACACAAACGGTGAATATCCATCTGAACCAGAACTTACCACCTGGATTGAAGCAGAAGAAATGGACAGACTTATTTCTGCATTAAAAAAATTCACTCCGACAAGAAAAGAGCATATCCTGCGTACTTGTCTGATTACAATCGTTCTGGCATACAGTACCTTTTTCTACGGTGCATGGTATGGTATCAATAAAAGCGCAGGATATGCAATCCGCTATTATTTTGCTGAAATATCCGTCATCTGCGTTTCCGTCACCTTGTCCTGCCTGCTGATCTGGGGCATGATCTGTCTGTATAAAAAGCAAAAAAGTCTCCTTAATAGGAAAGCAGCCAGACGAATAATTGCCGTTTCTTATGCCGCACTGACTCTTTTCTTACTTTCTCTGATTGGTTACAGCTTTTTAATTGTGAGCTTTGGCGTAGAAGGAACGGAAACCGTAACCGGTCAAGATCAGCATTATATTTATCTTTCCGTACAGCCTGATTACGGCATCGCTACACAGTACCGAACTGATAACCTGATTTATATGCAAAATACGAGTTTGTTTTGCCGAATACAGACACTTTAACAGAATCCTCTGTACCGGATTCTGACCTGAATGATTCGGAAACACAAGATAGTAGTACCACTGATTCTACCGAAAATTCTCCGCCACAGGAATCCCAGAAAGCTTCACCGCTTCAGGACGAAATGCGTGCTGTGTATCAATATATCCAGCAACAGAATCCCCTTCCGGAAATGAATTTCACTTACACGGCAAATGCAAGGGAGAAAATTACGCGATCCTCTCTGAGACAACAGAAGAGAAAGATGGCACAACAGTAAATGTCAATTACTGTCTGTATGATAACGGTTCTAAGACAGATGAAAATAATAATACTTTCGAAGAATTGGTTCTGGAAAAGGTGTATCCGGATGGTGGATATGAGACAGAACTGGTTGATTTCTATCTGGTAAATCCGGAGACTTTGGAACTTATAGATGAGCAGAAATCAAGCTGGTAATTCTATTTATCCTATTAAAAAATACTTATCAAATGATAAAATAAAGTAAAGAACAGAGTCATTCGAAGGTATCTCTGCTCTTTTACTTTATATTTTCTCCTCAAATAATGTCAGAAAATCCTGTAATTCCGCCGGCATCCTGCCTTTCCTCCATGCAAGAAGAATTTCAGTTGTAAGATCAGCCCCAGTAATATCATATGCTTTTAATTTATTAGTGAGCTTCAGCATAGACTCCGGAAGAATCGCAATTCCCAGTCCCTTTTCTGCCATCGTCATTGCAGTGCGGGCATCCTCACAGGCAAAATAAATATCACAGACCAGTCCGGCACCCTCAAATGCGGCAAGCATATATTTGCGGTAGCGGTGGGAGAGGATTAAGGGTTGTTCGGAAAGTTCCCGCAGACTGATGGATGTATGTCCCTGCAACAGAGGGTGATCAGGAACTGCCATCACAAGCAGCTTCTCCCGGGAAAGAGACTTGGTTTCACAGCCATTTAACACAATTGGTGTGCGGAGTGTAGTCAGATCGATCATTCCATTTTCCAGCTGATCTTTCAGTGTAAATGTAGATCCTTCATGTACATCAAAATGAATTTGAGGATATTTTTTTGCAAAGTAAAGCAGATATTCGGACATCATCGATACAGTGGATGGTGTGATCCCTATGTGCAGGGTAGCTGCCTGACCGGATTTGACAACCTCCTGTTTGGTCAGATCTGCAAGCATCAGAAGATTACCGGCCTGCTCATAAAGCGTCTTTCCGGCATCTGTAAGCGTAATTTTCTTTGTACCTCGTAAAAAGAGTGATACCTGTAATTCTTCCTCCAGCATCTTCATCTGATAGCTCAGCGGTGGCTGGGTCATGTGAAGAACTCTTGCTGCACCGCTGATCGTTCCGGCATCTACGATCGCACGAAAATATTCCAACTGTCTGATTTCCATAAAAATGTAATTCCTCTCCTGATTATTTAAAAATGAAAATATATTATCCATATGATTTTTATTGAATTATCATACAAAAACAATAATTTACATATATATTACATCATGTTAGAATTAAAAAGCAAGAAAAATAAAAAGGAATGAATTTACAAATGAAACGAGTCGATTTTGAAAATGGAACGATAACCAGTAATATCTTTGGAGCATCGCTCCCGATGCTGGTTGCCCAGATTTTAAGTTTACTTTATAACATTGTAGACCGGATTTATATTGCACGTATCCCGCACATCGGAACTGCAGCACTTGGTGCAGTCGGTCTTTGTTTCCCGGTAATTGTCATCATTACCGCATTCAGCAATCTATTCGGAAGCGGCGGTGCACCATTATTTTCGATTGAGCGCGGCAAAAATGAACCACAGGAAGCGAAAAAAATTATGAATATTTCTTTTTCCATGGTCTGTATCTGTGCCATTGTACTCATGGTAATTGGCTTTTTATTTGCCCGCCCGGTCCTGGTACTGTTTGGTGCCTCAAAAGACTCTCTGATCTATGCATATCCGTACCTGATGCTTTACCTGATCGGAACTCTGCCTTCTATGATTGCAACCGGTATGAACCCGTTTATCAATGCACAGGGATATTCAACCATCGGCATGCTTTCAGTTACCATAGGGGCAGTAACGAACCTGCTGCTTGACCCGTTGTTTATTTTTGTGTTCGGGCTTGGCGTGCGCGGTGCCGCAATTGCAACGGTCATTTCTCAGACACTTTCTGCTGCATTTGTCTTTTTCTTTCTTACAAAGAAAGCAGAACTGAAAGTGAGGCTCCTAACAAAAAAGAGGAACTTGCCAGCTGTACAGCTTATGCAAAAAACATTGTAAGCCTGGGAACTGCCGGATTTATCATGCAGTTGACAAACAGTCTTGTAACGATTGTCTGCAACAATGTACTTTCTGTCACAGGCGGAGATATCTACATTTCTGTTATGACCATCGTATCCAGTGTCAGACAGCTTGTAGAAACTCCGATTTATGCAATCAACGAAGGGACTTCGCCAATCCTGAGTTACAATTATGGTGCAAGACGCCCATGCCGTGTAAGAAAAGCCGGTGCCATGATGGCACTTATGATTCTCGGATACACAGCCGTGATGTGGAGTATTATCATCATCGCGCCGAAAACCCTGATCGGAATTTTCAGTTCGGATGCTACGTTGATGAAAGATGCAGTTCCTGCCCTGAAGCAATATTTTGCAGCGTTTATCTGCATGGATATGCAATACATTGGCCAGACGGTCTTTAAATCTCTGAATAAGAAGAAGCATGCAATCTTTTTCTCACTACTTCGGAAGGTATTTATCGTCGTGCCTCTGACATATCTGATGCCGTATGCCCTGCATATGGGAACAGACGGCGTATTTCTCGCTGAGCCGGTTTCTAACGTCATTGGTGGAGGATTATGCTTCATCACCATGTTACTTACCGTATTGCCGGAATTAAAGCGTATAGAGCGGAAGAATGCGCTCTATGAGACAGGCACGATCTTATAAATGCGTAAACCACTGTCAAGCTGTAGCAAATTTCGTTATACCGAATTATTAATCTACAATATTTCAGGAGAAAATGACAAATGAGCAGTAGAGAAGTAATAGAAAATGTACAAGCAGATCTCTTTGCAATACAGGATCTTGCTTATCGGGATTTTCAGGCAAAACTGATGCCGACAGTCAATAAGGAAACCGTCATCGGTGTGCGGACTCCTTCTTTGCGCGCATACGCAAAAAAATTCGGTAAAACAGACAATGTTTCTGCATTTCTTGAAGTGCTTCCACATAAATATTATGAAGAAAACAACCTTCATGGACTGCTGATTGAACAGATTAAAGCGTACCCATCCTGTATTGCCGCACTGGACCGTTTTCTCCCGTATATAGATAACTGGGCGACCTGTGATATGATCGCGCTTCGGACAGTAAAAAATCATCTGGACATATTTATCCAGGAAGTCTGCCGCTGGATAGCATCGGATCACCCGTATATCGTCCGTTTTGGAATTGGAATGCTGATGCGGTATTATCTGGATGAACAGTTTAAACTGGAATATCCCAAAAAGGTAGCCGAAGTTAAATCAGACGAATATTATGTAAACATGATGCGTGCCTGGTATTTTGCTACCGCTCTTGCAAAGCAGTATGACCAGATCATTCCTTATCTGGAAGAGAAAAGGCTGGACACCTGGACACATAATAAGACGATTCAGAAGGCAATTGAAAGCTACCGGATCACGCCGGAACAGAAGATCTATTTAAGGACATTAAGAGTAAAAAAATAATAAAATGCCATCATCATTTCATCGATGTGACTGATATGATGATGGCATTTTATTATTCACCAATTATCATTTGTAAAAATTTATCCGTATTAGGATATTATTTAACCGTACTTTGACAATTTACGGTTCCCGCAATTTTACCACATTTGCAGCACTACGTCGTCTGTCTTCATCGATTGCAGCGTAGTGCTTTTTCGTTGTATTGACATCTTTGTGCCCCAGAACATCCGCTACCAGGTAAATATCCCCGTTTCCTTATAAAGGGCAGTACCATAGGTACTTCTGAGCTTATGTGGCGTGATTCTTTTATTTGTAATCTGACTGGCATACTTTTTAACCATATTTTCAACCGCCTGTACACCGATCCGGCGCCTTTGGGTTGATAAAAACAGAGCATTTTCATAGCCAGCAAGGGGCGTTACCGCTTTACGGTATGTCTCCAGATAATTGCGAAGTGCTTTTCCACCTCTTCACCAAAATAAACAACCATCTGGCTTCCACCTTTTCGTGTCACCATGACCCCATTATTGTTGAAATCCACATCTGACAGGTCCAGTCCAACTAACTCCGATACTCGAATACCTGTTCCAAGTAGAAGAGTAATGATCGCAATATCACGTTCTTTCGTCTTATTATAATAGGAGAGTGCCTGACCGGTTAATTTGGAACCACAGGATTCCACATAATCCAAAAGCTTTGCAACCTCATCGGTATCCAAACGTATGATCGCCTTGTCATGTAACTTCGGCATATCTACAAATAAGGTCGGATTTTTCTGAATTATCTGTCTTTTAAAGAAATAATTATAAAAGCTGCGTAATGCAGACATTTTGCGGAATAAGCCGCGTTCAGAGTTTGTGACCTGTTTGGTTTCTTTGGTATGAACATCTGTAGTATCATAGACCTTCAGATATTCCAGATATTCCTCAATATCAACCGGCTGAATAGCTTCCAAATCCTGTACCTGAAAGTCCTTAATTGAGTGATGTTTATAAACAGGATTTTCTTCAATTAAAAACTGAAAGAACAAACGGATGTCATATGCATACGATATTCGTGTCTTTGGTGATGTGGTTGGTTCAATGGCACGAAAATAATCACGTGCAAAGTCAGGCATGGTGTTTAAAACACCACGAAGACGAATAGTATTATCAATATAAGTTTCTTCCTGGTATGTTTTTGTATCAGATGGCATGATCCTAAGAACCTCCTAAATTCCATAAATTTCCCCGATATAGGTATGATTATAGCATGGTTTCGGAAGATTTGTCTATATCTTTTGGAAAAATCGGTATTTGTCGTATAGATTGGTTATTCAAAATACTGCTGTCCCAAGACAACTTTTTGCCAGGGACAGCTGATTCTAATTACTAACACGGTCTGTTTCCTTTTTCAAATGGATATTAAATCCCAGTCTTTTCTAAGTCCATCCATCTGTTCCATGATGCGAATACTTTCTTCATGCGGCATTTCCATACATTCAAGTTTTCCTTCACGGATAGCCTTCATAGAAGCGCGTACTTCATATTCAAACCCAGTGATCTGTTCTGGCATTGTAATTTCCCTTACAAATTCCCGATCCGGTGTATATACTTTTACCGATGTAATATCATTAATATTTTCCGCAATCAGATACCCCTTGGTTCCATATATCATACCATATTGTTCTGTACCGGTAAGTGCACTGCTTTGTATAGAAGCCATCGATCCATTTTTGTATTTCAGAATAATGGAATTCTGTGCATCCACTCCACTGTCAAATTTTACGCAGGAAGAAAGCGTTTCTTCAACATCATCGCCTAAAACCATGCTTGCAAAATTCAGTGGGTAAATACCTACATCTAATAGCGCTCCACCGGCAAGCTTCGGATCGATCAGACGTTCTTTTGTATGCATATCATATCCGAGATTTGCTGAAATCCCCTTTATTTCTCCGATTTCACCACTTGCAATAATATCATCGATTATTTTACGGGATGGAAGGTATCTTGTCCAAATTGCCTCCGTAATAAAGACTTCTTTTTCCTTTGCGAGAGCAAATACTTCTTTTGCTCCAACAGCATTTACAGTAAATGGTTTTTCACAAAGTACCGGTTTCCCATGATTGATACAAAGTTTGGCATGTTCTATATGAAACGGGTGTGGTGTCGCGATATAAATCAACTCTACTTCCGGATCATTTACCAGTTCTTCGTATGAGCCATATGCCTTTTCAAATCCCCATTCTTTGGCAAATTTCTGCGCTCTGTCAAGATTTCTTGCAGCAATGGCATATGCAGCCGCATCGTCCATACCGTCCAGTGTTTTCGCCATATTTTCTGCAATTCGCCCAGCACCGATAATTCCAACTTTCATCTGTTCCATTTCTTTACACTCCTTTTTTCACATATTATTCTACATAGAAATCCATCCAAATGCATTCGCCACAGAACTGATCAAAATAATCAGAACAAAGATTGGACACAGATATTTAATCATAACAGCAAAAATCTTCTTTCTGCGGAATGCACTTTCTCCATGAATAATCTCTTCTTCTATCTTCTTTACCCCAACAACTCTAGCTACCAAAAGACTTGTCATCAGTGCCGCGATCGGCATCATTACCGAATTAGTCAGGAAATCAAAGAAATCCAAGAACTGCATACCAATAATTTTACAAATGCAAGTGGTCCATATCCAAGTGAAGATAAACTTCCTAATACTATCATGATCACACCAACAAGCACAGTAGACTTTTTACGACTCCAGCCGATTTCATCTTCAAATGTAGATACTGCACTCTCTGTCAATGCGATTGAGCTTGTCAGCGCAGCAAAAAGAACAAGCAGAAAGAACAGAATTCCAATTGCTGTTCCCAATCCCATATTCTCAAACACCTTTGGTATTGTAATAAACATCAGTGCCGGCCCTGCCTGTAACGTATCCGGATTTCCACCTGAAAACGCAAATACGGCTGGGATGATCATAAGTCCTGCCATAATTGCAATTGCTGTATCGAATACTTCTACATTTCTTGTAGAATCTTCAATCAATGGAACTGTCTTTTTTCATATAAGAGCCAAATGTGATCAAAATTCCCATAGCGATCGATAGGGAATAAAACATCTGTCCCATAGCAGCTACCACAGACATCCATGAGAAATTCTTTGGATTTGGCACCAGAAAATACTTCACGCCTTCCATTGCACCTGGTCGTGTTACTGAGTAAATGGAAATGATCAGCGAAAGCACGATCAAAATCGGCATCATAAACTTTGAAACACGCTCAATTCCATTCCGAACACCTGCATAAATAATAATCAATGTAATCAGACAGAATATAATAAAACAGATTTCTGTCGATGCTCCATTTGAAATAAATTCAGAAAAATATCCATCTTGAGCCAGACTACTGCTGTTCCCTTTTACATATTCCAAAAGGTACTTGATAACCCATCCTCCAATTACAGAATAATATGGTACAATCAGAACCGGAATAATCGCATTAATCCATCCCCCAAAAGAAATCCATTTTGACTTTCCGAAAGATTTGAACGCACCTACCGGACTTTTTCTTGTCATACGGCCAATTGCTGATTCAGCAATTATCATCGTATAACCGAAAGTAAGGGCTAACAGAATATAGATAAGCAGAAAAATTCCTCCGCCATATTTTGCCGCAAGATAAGGAAACCTCCAGATATTTCCAAGACCTACAGAAGCTCCTGCTGCTGACAGTACATATCCTAATTTACCAGAAAATGTACTCCTTTTTTTATGATTATCCATAACAAAATCTCCTCTTTTATTCTAAAATTAAATACACTCATTTGATTTTATCATGATAATCCTTTAAAGTCACTAGTAAAATCAAGTATAGCCTTAAAAATATAAAATAAGTTTTGTCTTATAATTTATCCATACATTCCGTGTATTCTTTTAAAACCTGTTCCAGTAATAATTTCTTAGTATAAAATTAAAAAGTCCGGAAAGACTAAGACGGGGTGAGCGATGGGATCTTGGTTAGAGACCTTAAGAATGTCTTAGTCTTTTAGACTTTTATAAAAAATAGAGTGTATATAATGTGCTATCAGGCAGATTATTCGCTGCTACCTGACAGCACAGATGGTCTTTAATAAACAGAATCATCTCCATAATACGAAACAACCAGATAGTCTCCTTCCTGGAGATTATTCCTGTCTTTTAAACTTAAATGATTTGCTTCTGCCAGCTCATCCATATATTCATATATGGAATCTTCTGTTCGTCTGTATCTTTGTGCAATGCTCCAGAGTGAATCTCCTTTTTCAAGCTGGACACTTTTATAATATCTCTCTCCGGAAGGTTCTTCAGCTTTGCTATCGTGCGCACTGGAGAAAAAGCTTCCAAATCCAAAACTCAATGACATAACCATCACCAGAGCCGCAATCCCTGTCACAAACCGTCTGATAGAATTCGTCTTACGGTGCTTTGCATAATGACAGTGCTTCTGTCCTTTTGCTCCTGCATGATATCGATCTGCATACATATCTTTTCTTTTCTCTGATCTCATGATAATTCCTCCCTTTTCTTCTGTAATCTTTTCAGTTCTCCTATATACCAGAAAGCATGTTCTCGAACAACTGTTCTGTTACCAATATACAGCAAGAACATGCGCGTTTGTCAATGCAAGAAAGAAAAAATGAACGTATTTTCCTACAAACATTTGCTATTTTTTCTTCTGTATGATATGATAATTTTAATAGTTCGGATAATAATTCAAATTGATATAGATACAGATTTAGAGGTCTTTTATGAGTAAAGGTAATATTAGCAAGAAACAGGAAGAGATACTTGAATATATTAAGTCCCAGATCCTGCAACGTGGTTTTCCACCGGCTGTACGTGAGATCTGTGATGCTGTGAATCTGAAGTCAACTTCTTCTGTACACTCTCATCTCGAGACTCTTGAGAAGAACGGATACATACGACGTGACCCAACCAAACCACGTGCAATCGAGATTCTGGATGATTCATTTAATCTCACAAGACGTGAGATGGTTCAGATTCCGATCGTAGGCCATGTAGCTGCAGGAGAACCGGTTCTTGCACAGGAGAATATTGAAGATTACTATCCTGTTCCTACTGAATATATTTCATCAATAAAGAGAACTCTTTATGCTGAAAGTTCAGGGTGAAAGTATGATAAATGCCGGTATACTGGATGGAGATTATGTCATTGTGGAAAAGCAGGCAACTGCAGAGAACGGTGACATGGTTGTTGCTCTGATTGATGACGGTGCAACGGTAAAGACGTTTTACCGAGAAGAAGGTGTGATCCGTCTTCAGCCGGAGAATGATGCAATGGAACCATTTATCCTTGAAGATGTTACGAGATTTTAGGGAAAGTTGCTGCTGTTATGCGCTTCTTCCGCTAATTTTAAAAAAAAAGGTGATTACTTGCAGAAGCATCTCAGATAGAAGTACTTTTTGCAAGTAATCACCTGTTTTTTATATATGTTCTTCTCCATATCCCTTTTTCTCTTACTATCATAAATATTTTTTCAAATGCATCAAAAAAGCCGGATAAGATGTACAGGTATTATCAACCTGTCATCTTATCCGGCTTTTCATTGAACAACTCACCCTTCGATGCTCGTATCTATATATGACATATTCAGATGATTCAGTCAGTACTGTTTTATACTATTTTTTGCAAGTTCGTACATTGCTGCTGCCGTAATCTGCAGTGCACGGAGAAGCTTTTCTACTTCCACATGTTCATCTGGCTGATGGATCACGTCTGCTTCACCTGGAAATACCGGTCCGAATGCAACCATGTTCTGGAATTTCTTTGCGTAAGTTCCACCACCAATTGCAAGTGGTTCCAAGTGCTCGCCAGTCTCTTCTTCATATACATGAACGAGCTTTGTCACCAGTTCAGAGTCTTTTGGTACATAGAGAATTTTGTGGTTATTTTTCCGGAGCACATCGAATGTGTAACTGTTGATATGATTGATCAGTGTATCATCAACAACTTTCGGATCTGCATTTTTTGGATAACGGACATCTAATGTAAAATAGGTCTCTTCTCCATCATAATAAACAATACCAAGGTTTACGGTTGTCTCACCAGTTTCTTCATCCACATAATGTACTCCCAGTGATTCTCCATTTGTCTCCGTTCCGATCTCTTTCAGAAGGAATTCCATCAGTTGCTGGAATTCTCCACCAAATTCATTCTCTTTCACTGCATTCAAAAGAAGAATTGCTGCATTTACACCAAGATGCGGGTACTTCCATGTGCACTTCTTCCCACCGCTTCAACGATTGTTTTTCCGTTTCATGCGTCACAGTGATTCCTTCTGTCTCTGCTACCTTAATGTCTCCTTTTACGATCAGTTTACAAGTTGGAATCACGACATTGTCAGCAATTCCACCACCAAAATATTCCACTTCGATATGACCTTTGTCATAAACCTTAGAACCGCCTTTGATTCCGGTCGTTCCTTTTTCACAGAAAATAACAGGAAAATCTGCATCCGGAGTAAATCCGATCGTCGGCATCTCATATCCGTTCTCTACGTAATACGCCGCGCATGAAGAGCCACATTCCTCATCAGATCCAAAAATAACACGGATTCTACGGTCAATTGGAAGATTCAGGTCACGGATCGCCTTCAATGCGTAAATTGATCCAATGATCGGTCCCTTATCATCCAGACATCCTCTTCCCCAAAGAATTCCATCGTGGATCTCGGCACCATAGGCAGGATAAGTCCAACCGGTATCGCCAGCCGGTACAACGTCTACATGACCAAGAACGCCTACCATCTCTTTTCCTTCTCCATATTCTACCCAGCCTATACGATTGTCTGCCTGCCCAACCTTGAAGCCAAGCTTGCGGCCAAGTTCAAGGGCATCTTCCAGAGCAGCCTTCGGTCCCGGACCATATGGCGCGTCTGGCTGTGCCTCACCACGCACGCTTTCAATTCTCATGTTCTGTTGGATTCCAGCAAGAATTTCATCCTTCATCTCCATAATCCTGCTGTTTAATGCTTCATAACTCATTATTACATTCCCCACTTTCTTGTGTATTCCATCTGTATTCTATTATACACGATACATCTTTAGAAACCAAATAATAATTTAACAAATCTGCTCCGAATCCAGCACGATCGTAAATGGACCGTCATTTAAAAGAGATACCTTCATATCCGCGCCAAAGCTTCCTCTTTCCACAACCGGGATCACTTTCTTACATTCTTCAATAATATATTCATACAGTTCATTTGCCATATCCGGTGCACCTGCCTCAATAAAACTTGGGCGGAATCCTTTTTTACAGTTTGCATATAAGGTAAACTGGGAAATCAGAAGAAGTTCTCCATCCACATCCTTCAGGGCAAGATTGGTCTTTCCGTTCTCATCTTCAAAAATGCGAAGTCCTGTCAACTTCTTTACCATTTTGTCTGCAATCACTCTGGTATCATCCTGTGCCACTCCGATCAGCACCATAAATCCTTTTCAATCTTTCCGATCACTTCTCCTTCTACCGCAACCTCGGCATGTGTTACTCTGAATTACAAATTTCATGTTTTCTTGTCTCCTCTTTCTTCTCTTTATTTGACACTATAATGCCTGTGTTCCGAAATTATCAGAACATAAGTATTTTGCTACAGGTCTAAAAAACGGGGGATTTTTATTTCCCCCGTCTTATAACATTATAATCGCTGTTCTTACTCTTCCAAGCTTGCCTCTAATTCAAGAAAATCTTTGATAGCTTTCACACATCCGTCAACACCAAACTTGGAACTGTTTATACAAATATCATAACTTTCGGCATCGCCCCATTTTTTGTTGGTATAATAATTGTAATAGCTTGCCCTGCGTTTATCTGTCTTATGTATTAGATCTTTTGCTTTGTTATCTGTCAGTTCATTCAGCTTTGCTACATTTTTAATCCTGTCTTCCAGATCTGCATGAATGAATACACTTAGTACATCATCCCGCTCTTCCAGTGCATAATCCGCACATCTTCCTACCAGTACACACGGTCCTTCCTCCGCAATCTTTTTGATCGCATCAAACTGCGCAAGGAAAATCTTGTGATTTAGTGGCATTTCATTGACAGAACCGGATGCAAATCCATAGAATATGTATCCATTACCAATGAATAGAGAAAACTGTTCGTCGGTTTTTCATCATGTGTCTCAAAAAGCTCTTTGCATATCTTACTGTCCTTTGCTGCCCGTGACAACAATTCTTTATCATAAAACTCAATTCCCAGTTCATCTGCCAGACGTTTTCCAATTTCGCGTCCTCCGCTTCCAAACTGACGACCTATTGTTATAATTGTATGTGTTTTACTCATAAACGTCACGCTCCTTTGCAGGTCATTATTCCATGATTATCCTATACATATTATATAACAATTCATAATAAATGTATAGATTTTCATGACATTTTGCGTAGTTTTTCAATAAATTTTCAAAATATTCCGGAAGTGGGGCATCAAATTCCATATATTTTCCGGTTCTCGGATGGATAATTCCAAGAATTTTCGCATGAAGTGTCTGCCCCTGTAGTGTCCACGGACATTTTGCCGGACCATATACACAGTCTCCAAGCAACGGATGATGGATACTTGCCATATGCACACGGATCTGATGTGTGCGACCGGTTTCAAGCTCACAGGCAATATAAGTATATTCGCCAAAACGCTCCAGGACCCGGTAGTGTGTCACTGCATTTCTGCCATTTTTCTCATTGATACTCATTTTCTTCCGGTCAATCGGATGGCGTCCGATCGGCGCATTCACAGTACCGGAATCCTCTTTGATATTACCGTGTACAATCGCATGATAAATCCGCTTAATGCTGTGCTCTTTTAACTGTTCTGCAAGGATCTGGTGTGCGGTATCATTTTTACATACCAGAAGAGAACCGGTAGTATCCATATCGATCCGGTGTACGATTCCCGGACGCATTACACCGTTGATTCCTGAAAGCCGGTCTTTGCAATGATACATGATCGCATTGACCAGGGTTCCGGTATAATGACCTGCTGCCGGGTGCACTACCATACCTTTCGGCTTATTAACCACCAGGATATCATCATCCTCATAGAGAATATCCAATGGTATATTTTCCGGCAGGATATCCGGTTCCGTCAAATCCGGTATCGTAATCTGAATTTGATCTCCTTTTGCAACCTTATAGTTAGATTTGATTACTGTGGAATTTACCTTTACATTTTTTTCTTTTATCAGTTTTTGAATATAAGAACGGGAAAGCTCCGGCACTTTCTCTGTGAGAAATTTGTCGATTCTCTCCCTTGCATTTTCTTCACTCTGAAATTCTTTAATCTGCATGTTTCTGCTCCTGTCTGCGCGAATAAATAGAAAAATCTTCGTCCTTATAATAAAAAAAGATCAGCAGAACCAGAACGATAAACGTCACAGTCACATAAATATCCGCCACATTGAAAATCGGAAAATCAATCAGTGAAAAATAAAAAAAGTCAACCACATATCCTCTGGTCAGACGGTCAATAAAATTCCCGATTGCTCCGGCTGTCAGAACGATCATACAGATTCTGAGTGGCAGATATCTTTTTTCTACCGGAGTTCTGCCATAAAACCAGCTCACAATAACAAGGATCACAACGGTCATGATGACAAAGAACCATCGCTGGTTCTGAAAAATCCCAAATGCAGCTCCTCTGTTTTCAAGATAATGCAATTCAAAAACATTATTCCACAACACAAATGCAGACTCCTTCAAATGTGCAATTGCCAGAAGCTTTGTATACTGATCCAGAAGCACCAGGATTACGACTCCAAGTGCTGCAAAAATATATTGTTTTAACCCTGGTCTGTTCTTCATATGCTCTCCTTTACTGCTAATGCCATTAGATATACTTTCGGATTGTAACATAATAACGTCCTTTTTTTGTCTCGGAAAGAACTCCTTCGTACTGAAAACGTCCCAACTGTCTTACGGAAACGATATCGTTATCCTTTTACATGATATCCATTACTGGTAATCAGCTTTCCGTTTACATATACCCCAGCCTCAATCAATGCAGTAAGTTTACTTCTGGACGAAGAAAAAGCCAGGGAAAGAAGGGAATCCAGGCGTACTGATGCAACAGTCCCCTTAATCTCTTCGTACTTAGGCTCCCATTTAAAATCTGCATTTTCTACTTCTACGGCACGAACGGTTGTATGACGTACCCTGGTCAGTTCTTTTACAAGAAACTCCGTCAGTTCCTGATGTACAAAAACATAAGCTTCCTTATCGTGAATCAGAATATCTCCCGTCTTTGCCCGTGTGATCCCAAGGTTCAGAAGTGCACCCAGATAATCTCTGTGTGATAATTCCTCAGCAAATTTCGGCTGCAGCGGACTGATCTTCAGAATGCGGATCGGATATGTACTGCGGATACTTTCCTCATCCATATACATATAAAAAGCATCAGGTAGAAATGCTGCCATCTGACGCTCTGACGGATCATACCCGCCAAAGGTCCTATATGGAACAGGGAAAGAATCCTTCGGCGTAGTATGTAATATATTCAGTTCATTCAGGTTCAGGAAATCGGAATACATAATGATTCCTCTCTGATAAGCATTGTTAGACAGCTCAATCAGACGTTTACGAAGTAAAGTCTCTTCTTTTTCCATACCCTGTCTTCTTTCTTCTAGTAACGGTTCTGGATCGGCACATCGAACGAAGTATTCAGAAGATCCTGCATATCGCCGGAAATATCAACATTTGCCGGTGTTACCAGAAAAATATAACTTGAAATCTTCTGAAGATTACCATCAATTGCAAAAGCAGATCCTGATGTGAAATCAATAATTCTCTGCGCGATCTCAAGATCCATACCTTCCAGATTCAAAATAACAGTTCTTCCCGCGAGAAGAGTCTCTGTAATCTCGCGTGTATCATCCATTGCGTTTGGTTTGATTACACAAACTTCCATTGCAGGAGCATTTCTGCGTGTAGAAGGCTGGCGCATCGGGGTGACTTTATTTGAACGACCTGATTTTTTAAGCTGATAATCTTCCTCTTCTTCTTCGTAAGCAGCCGGTTTATCTTTCTTTCCAAAAATATTCTTTTTTGGCTTTTCTTCTTCATATGGCTCATCTTCAAAATCGTCATCGTCATCGTAGAAATCATCATCATACTCATCATCGTCGCCGTTTAATTTCATAACGTCTAAAAACTTATCTAATACTCCCATTTTTCTTATACACTCCTATCTGTGGTATCTAAATCTGATGAGCATAATTTCGCTCGCCAAAAATTGCTGTCCCTATCCGAACCATGGTGGCTCCCTCTTCTATAGCAACTTCAAAATCATTGGTCATCCCCATTGAAAGAATACTCATAGTAATATTATCAATGTTTTTCTTTGCGATGTCAACAGATAATTTTCGTAAGTTTGCAAAATGTATACGATTTTCTTCCGGGTTTTCTACAAACGGAGCAATTGTCATCAATCCTTGTACTTTTATGTGTTGAAATCTGACAATTTCATGAATAAAATCCATAACTTCCTCTGGCATCAGACCGAATTTTGTATCTTCTTTTGCCATGTTTACTTCGAGAAGCACATTTACAACAATACCTTTTTTCGCTGCTTCTTTATCAATTGTTTCCGCAAGACGAATAGAATCAACAGAATGGATCAGCTCTGCCTTATCGATGATATATTTTACTTTGTTGCGCTGCAGATGACCAATCATCTGCCAGTGAATATCCTTCGGCATTATGTCATATTTTTCATCCAGTTCCTGCACTTTATTTTCACCAAAATAACGGCAACCGTAAGCATACGCTTCTTCCAGCATTTCTACCGGTTTGGTCTTGCTGACAGCAATCAGTGTTACATCCTCCCGTTTTCTGCCGGAGCGTTCGCATGCAGCGCATACACGCGCTTCCACATCTTTTAAGTTTTCTGTGATCATTTCTTTCACTCCATTTCTTATTGACTTACTATCTGATTATCCCGAACAGAATCTCCGTTCAGGGCAATATGATCATAATTGGAAAGACTGTAGCTGTTTCCTTCTGCAATAATATAGTATTCATCACTCTCACTCAGGATCTGAACCTGTTTGAATACAGCATAGCCTTTATTGACATTATAAACTCCTTTGATGCTTTCGGTTTTCAAAAGATCCATCGTATCGGAAGATTCCGGCAACAAAAGAGTATCTCCTTTTTTCAGATTCTCTGTATCCAGATATGCAATACCCGATTCCGTATCCTCGTTAATGATCGTCACCGGAATAAATTCCGTTGTCGTCTTTCCTTTTTTGGTCGTCTGCCTGTAGACACCTTCGTTCTGAGAAGCCCCGCCGCTTGTGATATAATCTATCGGAACAGCATAACAGTCTTTCTCCGTTACCGAGGTTTTCGGAATCTTAAGTAAGCCCGGACTCGTCTTCCAGGATCAGTTCAATATTCACGAACCGTTCATCTGCATACCGGATCATGGAATCCTTAAAAGTAATATTGGCATAAATATCATTTTTCTTTTCCGTAAGTCGCATAGTTCCCCACAGATCCTTATTATCCTTCAGGAATCTGACCTCAACAGAAAGGGAATCTTCCCCGTTCATTTTTCTGGAAGGTTTGTGCCAGATCAGAGGTCAGGCGTACCGTTACCGTCCACTCTTCATCTGTGACCAGGCGATATACCGGCTGCCCTGCATCAATCTTCTGGTTGCCTGAAAGCTCTGTGACACTGTAATTTGCCTTATCAAGCATCTCATCCGTGATATTATCTGTCGTCAGATTTTCATAGCCATCTACCGAAAGCTCCACGATTCCGTCATCCGGGCTTTGAAATGCATCTACATTTCCGGACTGCAGAATAGAATTCAGCTGTGCAACCCTGCTCTGTGTCGTATTGTTCTGTAAGATCGCTGTTACTTCACTTTTCAGATTTGATGCCGTCTTAAACTCCTCCGGTGAATAGGATTCATTAAATCCCTGTGCCTTCAGCAGAATACTGTTCCATTCATCATCTGCATTCAGGGAACTTCTTCATTGCTGTCCTGATCCGTCTGTGTCTCGAGGCGGAAGACGTAATGGTGTAAATATTGGTTCCAAGTGCAACCTTCTGTGCATCGTCTACAAAATAATTGACATATCCGCTTTTTTCAGCATTTACCACCGTTTCTTTTCTGAGAACCATTCCGGTAAGATTCCTGTCTTTTAAAATGCTTCCTTCCCGTACCTCATATACACTCACTCTGTCTTTTGTAAAATAGATCAGAACGGTAAAAACAAGATACACAAAAATAATTCCAAACAGAATCGTACCAATATTTAAATGTCCTTTTCGTTTATATTTCTGGAGGCTGACGACCTCCGTATTCTTCTTTTTCCCAGCCAAAAATCAAGCCTCCAAATCTATTCGGATTTTAACAGGCACAGTGCCGCACCATTCAGATAATCACAGCACCTGCCCTGATACCTGCCTTCCTCTTCCATCTTCTGCAGCAGTTCGTCCCTCAGCCTCCACCAGCTGCATCCCCAGTTACACAGAACACCGCATCTTTCTCAGGAATTCTTGAAAACATTCGTTCTACTGCCACGGTTTCCGGAATCTGTTCAAGAAACGTAATCACTCTTTCAAAATATTCTTCCTTTGAACATACCGTTATTTTACCATTTTCATACCAATCACACAACCGTGTATTTCTGGCATATAAAGCGAATGCAGTTTCACAATATCCACACCAAGCGCAGTAAGGATTCTTGCAGTCTCTTTTGCATCCGCTGCCGTATCTCCCGGAAGATTAAGAATCACATGGGTACAGATTGAAATACCAGTATATCTTTTAATCCGCAGTACTGCATAGATAAATTCTGCAAGACCATGTCCCCTGTCGATCATCTGCAGTGTATGATAATTTGCTGTCTGTAATCCAAGTTCTACATTCATCTGAATTCCGGTCATCGCGCGGATATCTCTCATAATATCAAGATACTCAGCCGAAACACAATCCGGTCTTGTGGAAACAGATATCTCCACGACACCCGGAATCCTGGTAGCCTCCATCAGATAACTGCGAAATCTGTCCGGAGGAAGAAAGGTATTGGTATAATTCTGAAAATATGCAATATATTTGTTGGCATGGTATTTTCTTGTAATCATCTGTCTGGTCCGTGTCAACTGTTCTGTGACAGAAACTGTAGCCGCCATTGCCTCAAATCCGGTTCCTGCACCGGCACAGAATGCACATCCATCTCCGTCAAGACGGTTCGGACATGTGACCGGAAGGTTCACCGGAAGCTTGTATACTTTTTCACCATATTTGTTTTTCAGGTAATCCGAATATTTATAATATAACATATTTTTCCTCTCATTTATGAATAATCACAAAGTTTTAACACATACTAACCGTATAGAATCGTATAAGGAGGATATTTACATGAAATGGTTTGATAATACAGCACTCACCGTCGTGATCATCGGTGCTGTGAACTGGCTTCTGATCGGTATATTCCGTCTGGATCTTATTGCCTGGCTTTTTGGAAACATGTCATGGCTCTCACGTATCGTCTACACGATCGTCGGACTGTGTGGACTCTACCTGATCAGTCTTTTTGGTAGAATCGGATCCATGTCCGAATCTTAATACGCCCAGGTAATGTACCTGATACCATCTCGGTGTATTTTCTACATGCTTGAAAAAAAGAAAGGGGCTCCCAGACAAGAGATGCCCCTTTTTGTGTATACGATAAGATTCACACACCACATTTACTGCTGACCAGACGGAATTGCCTCGATCAATGATGTCATATCCTCATACAGAACCGGTTTTTCTGAGGCTCCCATAACAATCGATATATATGGATTGTCACTGGAATCTTTTTCCATCAGAATCAGACAATATCCTGCTTCATCCGTTGTCCCGGTCTTCCCGCCTACGATCGTAACATTCTCCGGCACATCCACCTCTCCCTGCGCATAGAGATTGGTCGGTGTAAACAACGCCTCCTGGCTGTTACCGTCCACATCTGTATAATATGCGGTATATGCTTCACTCTGTATGATATTTACAAAATCTTCATGCTTTATGCACTCATTAAATATCAGATAAAGGTCATACGCTGTTGTATAATGATTGTCATCATGCAGTCCGTGCGGATTCATAAAATGAGTCCCGTTCGCCATCAATTCCTGGGCTCTGCGGTTCATCATATTAACAAACGCTTCTTCTGATCCACCTACATATTCCGCGATTGCAGTTGCTGCATCATTTCCAGAATACAAAAGAAGAGCTCCCAAAAGATCCCTGAGCGTCCAGACTTCTCCTTTCGCAAGTCCGCACACCTGTGCATCCGCCGAAAAACTGGATGCATCTGCGTTTCCACTGATCGTCACCTGGTCATCCAAATTTGCATTCTCAATAGCGAGAAGTGCCGTCATGATCTTGGTTGTACTGGCAGGATACAGTCGTTCATGCGCTTTATAAGAATATAATACACGTTCTCCTGTAAGATCAAATAATGCAGCACTGTGCAATTCAGTATCTTCTGTATATCCCTCTAACGCCACATCATTTTGTGCTACACACAGCTCCTCTGCATAAAGCTTTCCCTGGTATAAATCCTGATTATAATTTTTAAGTTCATATGCTGTCACAGGTGTTGCTCCTTTTCCTCCGATGCAACCACCTGTAAACAGACTTATCGATGCCACACATACCAGTGCGGCACTTTTTGCTCTACTTATACATCTCACGCCAATCCAAGTCTCCTCTGTCTAATGCAAGTATAATGATTTCTGCCGTTGCAAGATTGGTAGCCATCGGGATGTTGTGCATGTCACAAAGACGAATGACATCATTTACATCCGGTTCATGTGGCTTTGGATTCTGTGGATCCCGAAGAAAGATCAGAGCATCAATTCCATTCTGTGCAATCTGCGCACCGAGCTGTTGTTTGCCGCCCAGCGGTCCCGCAAGATATTTGTGAATAGAAAGATTAGTAACTTCTTCGATCAGCCGGCCGGTTGTACCGGTCGCATACAACTCATGCTTGCTCAAAATCCCACGATATGCAATACAGAAATTCTGCATCAGTGTTTTCTTAGAGTCATGCGCAATAAGTCCGATATTCATTTTCTCAGCTCCTTTTACTGATATTTTTTAGGCTGAAGCCCTATATTTAATACAATGCCAATTCCCATATATAAGCTGATAAGCGAAGTCAGTCCGTAACTAACAAACGGAAGGGGAATTCCTGTATTTGGTAAGATCCCTGTTGCCACGCCGATATTGATAAACGACTGAAATCCTATCTGCGCGGCTACACCGCAGCAAATAATCCGCCCCGCCAGATCTTGTGCCCTGAGTCCTATCAATATGCATTGTACTACAATCAATAATAACAGACCAATCACGATACAGCAACCCACAAAACCTAATTCTTCACCTACAATTGCAAAAATAAAGTCTGTCTGTGGCTCAGAAATAAAATTTCCGTTCTTCACGGATGTGGTTGTATTATTATTCAGTCCTTTACCGGTAAGCTGTCCGGAACCAATCGCCATAATTGCATTATTCTGCTGGTAAGCTTCATCACTTGCATATTTCTGCGGTTCCAGCCATGCCAGAATACGCTTTTGCTGATAATCGTGCAGAAATGGCTGATTTGGCTGTACAACAATACTGATAAAAATAATCGTAACCGGAACCAGAATCGCAATCAGGGTTCCGATAAATCGATAACTCAGTCCCGCCAGATACATCATAGCACAAAAAACAAGCGCTATGGATAAGGTTGTTGAAAGGTCTGGCTGAAGAACGATCAGGATCAGTGTTGGTGCAATCAGTCCTACTGCTTTCAGGATGGTTGCAGCACTGTTCAGATCATCCTCATGATTCATCAGAAATTTTGCAAAGAATACGACAACCAGTATTTTGCTTAGCTCTGATGGCTGAAAATTCGTCACTCCGATATCGATCCACCGCTGTGCACCATTTACATTGGTTCCAAACAGCTTTACACATACCAGTGCAATGATATTGATCCCGTATAAAATCCAGTAAAAGTTCAGAAGCCATACATAGTCTATCATCGAAAGAATGATCATCAGAATCACTCCGGCGACAAGTCCTATGATCTGTCTTCCCTGTACTGCCTGCTTTGCACTTCCGATTACCATAACTCCAATAATCGATATAGCAATAACAGAAATGACCAGACCGAATTTCACATCTTTTAAATGATAAGGTTTTGTCTTTTTTGGTAATCTCACGATTTTTCTCCTGTCAAGTTGATTCTAATCTGTGAACGTGTTATTTCCACTTTAAAATTATCTTCGGTTATCTTCATGTATTTTCCGATTGTGTGGTATAATTCTCCGCACAAAAGTTCATAAGTATCTGGCTGACACTGCACTCGGTCCGAAACAAGAAGGCTTTTCAAACGTTCTTTTGCAATGCGGACAGATGAATGGTGCATACCTCTTTCAAATACATGCATGATACATCCTCCTAATTTCTTTTAAACATATGGGAAAGTTTGTAAAACAAACTTTCCTGTTTATCCAGATCGAGAAATGGCACTTCTTCACCGGTTATACGCCGGCAGATATTGGTATATGCTTTTCCTGCCAGCGAATCCATATCTACAACCGCCTCTCCTGGTTCGTTCCGATCACGACCTGCTCATCATCCGGAATTGCTCGATCAGATCGATAGGAAGAATCTCTGTCACATCTTCTACTGACATCATCTCTCCTCTTTTCACCATATCCATCCTGATACGGTTAATAATAAGATTCAGTTTTTTCATGTGATTCTGCTCCAGCAGCCCAATGATGCGGTCAGCATCACGAATGGAGGATACTTCTGGCGTTGTCACAACAAATGCTCTGTCAGCTCCGGCAATCGCATTTTGGAATCCTGCTCAATCCCTGCCGGACAATCCAGTAAAACGTAATCAAATTCATCTCGAAGCTCATTTGTAAGCTTGATCATCTGCTCCGGTGTGATCGCTGACTTATCCTTTGTCTGTGCCGATGGCAGCAGATACAGATTTTCATGACGCTTATCACTGATCATCGCCTGCTTCAAACGGCAGCCACCTTCGATCACGTCGACAAGATTATATACGATCCGGTTTTCCAGGCCCATAACCACATCCAGATTGCGAAGTCCGAGATCGGTATCGATCACCAGTACCTTTTCCCGAGCCTTGAAAGTCCGGCACCTATATTTGCTGTTGTCGTTGTTTTTCCAACACCGCCTTTTCCCGATGTCACTACAATAATTTCACCCATTTTTCAGATCCTCCTACCACTCTAAATTCTCCAGTGGATCGATATAAATGCGCTTGCCGTCAAGACGGGCGATACTTGGTCTTACGGTTTCGTCCTGAAGATATGTATGTGTTGATACAATATCTGCAATCTTCATTACATGCGGTCTCATCGACAACGCCGTAATAAACGCATTCCGATCTCCTGTTGCCCCGGCATGTACCGTTCCCCACAGCACAGCACAACAATATTGCCCTTGGATACTACGGTTGCACCAAACTCTACATCGCCAAGTATAATAATACTCTGTTCTGTCTCCAGTACCTGCCTTTGTCTGAGCGTACCTTTGTAGAACTGACCTTCTTTTCTGGTTAAACTGTTAAGAGAGTCTTCTACTACTTTTTTGTATAATCTTTCTGTATTTTCATTAGCATCAAAAATACAGACAATATGGATATGAGCGACATCAGTAATCAGACCAATGACCTCTTCCTGTGGTTTTGTAAGAATCCGCCCTTCAAACGTAACCGCCATGGTCGCATCTTTGAAAAAGCGGGCAGATTCGGTAAATTTTTCTCTCAATTCCTTCAGAATCTCTGTATACTCTGCATCAGGATCCATATGAACAATCAGACCGTATTTATTACTTTTAATGATGACTTTCTGTTTCATACCGTGATCCCCCTCAATCTAGTCTCCATGTGTGTCGATGATGAACCTGCTGCCGATGCATGCCCTGTGATCAGCTCATCACGGTTTGTCTCTCCATAATAATAGCGCATCAAGTCTCTTCCAATCTCTGACGGATATAAAGATTCATAACCATTTTTGATACGGATTGCAAATGCGACTTCCGGGTCGTCACTTGGCGCATAGCCAACAAACAGACCGTGATCCGGATGTGTAGTACTTTGCTGTGCCGTACCGGTTTTACCTGACATTGTAATATTTCCCAGCGAAGAATATGTACTGTTGCTGGTAACAACTGCCCGCATTCCCGACTGAACAGCATCCCATGTATTTCCGGAAACACCCTCTATCTGGTTCAGCACATCCGGTTCGTAAGTTTTTGTTACCTTACCATCCTTATTTTCCACATGATCCAGAAGAGAAAGATTATAAACAGTTCCTCTGTTTGCAATTGCTGTAACATATCTTGCAAGCTGAGTTGTCGTATAGTTATTAGTACCCTGACCGATTGCAGAACGTACAGAGTCCTGATCAGATACCTGAGGTGACGATTCCGGAATTTCGATTCCTGTTGTCTGGTTCAGTCCAAACATAGTCGCATATTTCAGAAGCGTCTCACATCCCTGGTCAGAAGAATATCCCGACTCGCTGCTCTTTGCATTACTGAGCATCTGGTTTGTAAGTCCCAGACGGTATCCAACTTCATAGAAGAACATATTACAGGAATGCTGGATCGCACTCGTCACATTCAGACTTCCATGCGACCCCGGATAAATCCAGCATCGTGGACTCGGTGAAATTTTCTCATAGAGTCCGCCGCAGCTGATATACGTACTGGTATCAATGACATCTTCTGTCAGTCCGGCAACAGCAATCAGTGGTTTGTAAGTAGATCCCGGTGCCGTCTTCTCCTGCGTCGCATTATTATATAACGGTGCTGACTGATCATTTAAAAGCTTTGTATAATAGCCTGAATCCATGGTATTTGCAAGCCGGTTATTATCATATCCCGGGTAGGATACACAGGCAAGAAGCTGTCCGGTCTTCGTGTCAGTTACTACGACCGATCCGGTAGATGGTTCCAGTCCAAGCTGTCCCGGTGTGATTTCCAGATCTTCAATCTTGGAATACATGAAATCATAGGCGGTCATTGTACCATCCGCAAGCTTATTATAAACATCTGCATCATAATCCAGAATTCCCTGCTCATAAAGCATCATACCAATCTGGCTTCCTGTGATTTCTTCATTGCGTATCATATATTTGTAGATCAGTTTGTCAAATCCGGAATTCTTAGGAAGATTTGCACTGATATACGCCAGAATCCCCTGATATACTTCATTCTGATCCGAATACTCACTGTCACTGTTCATATAATCAGTCAGTTTTGATGTATCAATCCAGTTCTTGGAGATCGCATAATTCAGATAAGTATAGAGACTGATGCTCTCATCATTTTCCCACGCAATATATGTAGAATCATTGGTATCAATCGAATCTTTCTGAATGATTGCTGCATTCTGGGTAAGTACAGTACTGATAATATAACTGAGATATGCCTGCATATCCTCATCACAGTCTTTATATGCCGGCGCACCTGAATCACTCAGCTGTGCCATCACATCTGCAAGCACTGCCTCCTTTTTGGAGGAAAATGACGCATACACACTTTTCTCAGTCTCCCCGGCATCCGCAGCCCAAAATGTCCCACATTCAGAATCTCATTGGAAATAAATGCATTGTAAACATCACCAATCGGTATCTTCACATCACTTCCCTCTTCTGCCTGTGTACGGTCATAGGTCAGAGACGTAGTCAGATTGGAAAGGATGATTCCGGCAAGCTTTTCTTCCAGGAGATCATAAGCTGCCTTTTGCAGATTGGCATCAATAGAAAGATAGACATCATTTCCTGCTTTTGCCTTTTTCCCCTGCTTGGACTCAATGACCTTTCCCACACTGTTAACATAAAGTTTGATTTCACCTTTTTCACCTTGAAGTGTTTTATCCAGTGTCTGCTCCAGCCCTGCTTTTCCAACCACATCCGTAAGAGAATACGAGTCCGACTCCTTTTCATCCAACGCATCATATTCATCTTGTGAAATCACGCCCGTATAACCAAGAATAGACGCAAAATATTTGCTGTCCGGGTAATAACGGATTGAATCCTCTTCAATATTAACTCCCTGAAGAGTATCCAGGTTCTCCATGATAGCAGCTGTTGTACTTTCACTGACATCACTTGCAATTGTTGTAGCCACATACTTCTGATAGCGATTCAGTCCCATGGAATACCGGATTGTTACCAGCTTCAGGATTTCTTCTTTGGACAGTTTCTGTTCGTCCAGTCCATAACCGTAGGTCTCATCTGTACAGAGATAATGCATCAGATCTGCCGCACTGTATGCCTTCTGCTTGTTACTGAGCTTATCAATGGTTGCTTTTCCAAACACATCCGCAAGGAACCGCAGACGCTGCACCTCGCTTGTCATGGAATAAGCATATTCTCCATTATCATTGAGAATAATTTTGAAATCATTGACAATAGAATCTCCATTCGATTCAACAATACTGATCACTTTCTCAATTGTTGCATTGATGATTTTATTTTTCTCTTTGACCGTATCATAGTCACCGTTGTCTTCAATCGTGACGGAATATGCGAGCTTGTTATCTGCCAGAACCACTCCGTTCCGGTCCAGGATACGGCCTCTGGTTCCCTGTACCTCTTTTGTTTTCTGGATCTGAAGCTTATAGTCATCCAGATATGCCCGTCCGTTTACGATCTGTAAAACAAACACACGCTGTATCAAAATTGTAGAAAGCACAATAAACACAAGCATCAGCACAAACACTCTAGATTTTACCAAGTCGATAAACCATCTTTTCAGACGATCCAATAAATCAAACAAATCTGCTAGCACTCCTTTTTTCTTCTTCTTCAAGTCTTCGGTTAATATGCAGAATGATCTGATACAGAACAAGTGTAACCAGAATCGTGTAAACCAGTTCCGGCATGATCACATGTCTCAGATAATTCAAAAAATGGAAATCACTTTTTAACATGAATAAAAGGACATAAATCACCATACCATATAGAAACTCACTGCCGGCAATAAGTGCCAACGGGAGTTTGATGTCTTCGTCATAAAATACTCTCTGGAAAAATCCGTTGCCATATCCGATCAGCATATAGATCAGCGCATAAAATCCAAGCAGATTTCCACCTAGTATATCTTTTAAAAGTCCACAGAAAAAGCCGATGATCATTCCTTCTTTTTGTCCCCTCATAAATCCAAATGAGGACGTCACGATAATCAGGAGATTCGGAATAATCGAGGCAAACGCCAGCTTTTGAAACACCGTTGTCTCCAGAAGAAAACAGACAGTGATCAACACAGCACAGATCAGGATCCTTTTAATCTTTTTCATGTCTATTCGCCTCCGTTATCGCTTCCACTTTCACCTTTTCCATCGATCAGATCCTGCTTTGTTGTTGTAATAACAAGAACTTCCTGTAATTCCTTAAAATCCGTAGCAGGAATGATATATCCGGATCTTGTCAGGTTATTGGAATCTACATTTACCTCTGAAATATATCCAACCAGAAGTCCCTGCAGATATTTGCTGCTGATATTCGATGTTACAACCTGTTCTCCAACCGCCACTTCATTTTCATTATTGGCAAGCTGTTCAAATTTTAAAAGTCCGTCCTGCACCGTCTGCAGATCTCCGCTTACAATACATTTGTCAAAGGTTGTCAGGATCATGGCACTTACATTTTTATCATCGATAATCGAACTTACTGTTGCCCAGTTCGGTCCGACTTCTGTGACGATTCCAACCAGTCCGGTTCCAGATAGGACATTCATATCTTCCCTGATCCCATCATTGCTTCCCTTATCAATCGTAAATTTCGAAAACCAGTTGCTATTCTCGCTGGCGATTACATTCGCAGCAACTTTCGGATAATCCGCTGTATTCTGATCCATCTTATATAATTCTTTATATCTTTCCAGCGTTGCTGAATTCTGCTGCAACCGGTTATTCTCAGTCGTCATCTCTTCCAGGCGGGATTTCAGTTCTTTGTTTTCTTTTTTTATTTCCTGAAGTGTTGCAAAATTCTCTGAAACATCGCCGATCCACATCCCGACACGGTTGATTCCTTTCTGCATCGGCACGATCGTGTAACCTGCTGCCCAGGAAAGCGGTCCTTTCCCGGACTCTGCAAATCCGGAAAGTCCCATCAATACAATACATATGATAGCAAGGATCAGCAACCAGTATTTATTTGATGTTGAAAATTGATTCTTTCTTTTCATCTATCTTATCCACCTATAATTTTCATCCAACATTGAGTACGAAAGTTTTTTAAGTTCTTTTGAATTGATCATCCGTCGCAGCCCTTCTACTGCACACAGATCCGGCTTAGCAGTCACATGCACCGGATATCCAGTCACAGCTTCTATGTACCGGTCAAGCCCCGGTAGCCTGGAAACACCACCCGTCAGACAGATTCCATTCTTTCTGATTGAACGGGCTACCTCCGGTGGGGTCCGTTCAATCAACTGACCAATCTGCGAAGTACAGGTTTCCAGAGATTCTTTCATCGCAGCCCGTACCGCACTGCTTGGGATTTCCTGGTATCTTGGTACACCAACAACCAGATTACGTCCGGCAACCACCATGGAAGCTTTTCCGTTTCCGCCAAGCACTCCAAAACGTTTTCTGAGAGCCTCGGCTGTCTGTCTTCCAATCAGAAAATCATAATTCCGGCGGACCATATTCTGAACTGCCACATCAAATGTCATACCACCGATCTTAAGCATTTTATTAAGTACCATGCCACCTGAACCTACTACAGATAATTCGGTTGTAGCCGCACCAAAATCAACGATCAGCATCCCTTTTGTCTTCCGGACATCAATTCCCATTCCGATACACTGCGCAACTCCGCGTTCTACAATACTCACTTCTTTTGCTTTCGCCGTTGAATGAACAACCAGATCAAAAAACGCCCGTTTTTCAACTTCTGTGACATCCGTAGGTACTGCGATCAGATATTCTGATCCTCTTGTAAAACGGCGCTCTTTCTTCAGCAGATTCTGAAGAAGATACTGCATATCCGTAAATCTGCTGATTACACCTTCTTTCATCGGAAACACCACTTCAATATTTCCCGGTGTTCTCTCGAACATCGCATATGCTTCATCGCCGACAGCCAAGATCTCTTTTCCGTCCACAATAGCAATTACATTCTTCTCTTTCCACGTACTGTCCTGCTTTTTATCATACACCTTGATCTCATAAGTCCCGAGATCAAGACCGTAAATATTTCGCGCCATAATCTAAAGTTCCTTTCCATACTACTTTTCCTTAAGCAGCTTCTGCTCTGCGAGTGATACATAGCAGTTATCACCAATAATGATATGATCCAGAAGTTCAATTCCAAGAAGGCTTCCGCCCTCCCGGATGCGCTGCGTCACAAGAATATCTTCCCTGCTCGGCATCGGATCACCACTTGGATGATTGTGCAACAATATAATATAGACTGCGTTCTTTTGCAATGCCTCTATAAAAAGCTCTCTCGGGGAAATTACGGACATATTTACTGTCCCTCTCGAAATTTCGCTTTCTCCGATCAGTCTGGAACGCGTATTCAGCATCCAGCAGTTTCAAATGCTCCTGCCTGTAATAGCGCATATCTTCCATATAATATGCTGCAATTGTATCCGGTCTTGAAAAATCCAGATCTTCTCTGGCTGAAAGCTGGGACATTCTCTTGGAAAGCTCGCAAAGGCATAAGATCTGAATAGCCTTTACTCTTCCGATTCCACTGATTTTCAGCAGTTCTTCTTTTGTCCAGCTTTGAAGATGGGCTTTGGCTTGTGGCTGTGTACCTTCTCCGGGATAAAAAAGCTTCCTGGCAAGATCCAGTGCACTCTCTCCCTTTGTTCCAGTCCTTAACAAAACAGCGAGCAATTCAATATCTGTTAAACTGCCCGCCCCAAAGCGTTCACATTTTTCATATGGCCGCTCTTCTGATAACATTTCTCGAATGGTATTTTTTTGATTCATCCTTTTGCAGGATTTGTTGATTCACACCAGACTCTCCACCCTTGTATATGGGATGCTTTATACATCCTATAAGAAACGATAAATGAATATGGAGATAATCACTCCAATAATGCTTGCGATCGTGATCTTAATCGTAAGACCAAACGTAATAACGACAAGTCCGAGGTTCAAAACAATCGGTGTCTCTACCCCGAAAGTCTGTCCATAAGAAAGCCAGCTAAGTGCTGGAACCCCTTCTGCAAGCACACCGATAAAGCCACCCAGAACAATTCCTGCCAAAATCAGCAGAAATAACGCCCAGGCATTCTTACTTCCGGCTCCTCTCATCTGTTCTCCTCCTCTTTTGAATCACAAACTGGTATCATTTTAGCATATTTTAAAAAACGTGTATAGACTTTTTAAATATTATTTTTTTCTTAACACAGCTGTTTTCTATAAAAACGGTGCATATTTTTGTCGAATTTTCTCTGCGATTTTAATACCGTCTGCTGCCGCCGACGTAATCCCGCCGGCATATCCTGCGCCCTCTCCGCAAGGATAAAGTCCTCCAATCACGCTTTCCAGCGAATGATTATCTCTTACGATCCGTACCGGCGAAGAGGTTCTGCTCTCCACTCCGGAAAGAATGGAAAGAGGATGCGAAAAACCTCGAATTTTCTTGTTAAAATCTTCCATCCCATCCACCAGCGCGCTACTGATCTTTGCTGGAAAAATCCCCGCCAGGTCTGTCTCTTCATACGCACCCTTCATACATGGCTCATGTCCCTGATACCAGACTTCTGCTTCGGTTTTTCCCTTTTCTTTTCCGGTCACACTCCGGTAAAAATCCCCGTATCTCTGTACCGGAATTTTCCCTTTTCCTGCTTTGTAAGCTGCCTTTTCCAGTTTTCTCTGGAATGCAATTCCGGCAAGCGGATGGTCGCTTTCAAAATCCTCCGGTGTAACCGTCACAACGATTGCGCTGTTGGCATTGTGGCTGTCGCGGGCATGATAGCTCATTCCGTTGACCGCAAGATATCCCTCCTCCGAAGACGCATTAACCACATAGCCTCCCGGACACATACAGAACGAATATACACCTCTTCCATCCGGTAGTTTTGCAGTCAGCTTATAGGCTGCTGCCGGAAGAGATGCCTTTGCATCCCCATACTGGGAATGATTGATCAGCTCCTGCGGGTGTTCTGCACGTACACCAACCGCAAAGGATTTTGCCTCCATCGGAACCTTTTTCTCGAAGAGCATCGCAAAGGTCTCCCGCGCACTGTGTCCCGGTGCCAGAACCAGCGTCTCCGTCTGTATTTCTTCTTTTTCTTTTTTCAGAAGATCTTCATATACGATCCCTCTGATCCACCTTGTATTTTCTGTAAAAAGGACCTCTGTCATCTGTGTATGGAAATGGATTTCACCACCCCACACAAGGATTTTCTCACGCATATTTCTGATCACAGTCCGTAGAATATCCGTTCCAATGTGTGGTTTATTCACATAAAGAATGTCTTTTGGTGCTCCGTTTTCCACGAAAATCTCCAGCACCTTACGATTGCGCCCCACCGGATCCTTGATCAGTGTATTTAGTTTTCCGTCTGAAAACGTCCCTGCTCCGCCTTCTCCAAACTGCACATTAGAATCCGGTTTCAGTACCCCCGTCTTCCAGAACTCCTCAACATCTTTCTGTCGCTCTTCTACTGGTGCCCCCTGTTCCAGAAGAACCGGCTGATACCCATATTCTGCAAGAAAATACGCACAGAAAAGTCCGGCAGGACCACATCCGACAACTACCGGACGTGACTTCAATTTTTCGTTGCCTCCTGCCGGAAAAACATATGGCATTGCTTCATGGAGTTGCACATTGCCTGCACGCTTTTTTCGGGTAAGCATCTTCAAAAGCTGTTTTTCATTGTCCGCTTTTACATCCACAGTATAGACATAGAACAGCTCTGGCTTCTTTCTGGCATCCAGAGACTGCTTGATAATCTCATAGCTCTGTACCGCTTCTGTCCTGCACATCAGTGTGTGCACAATCTTTTTCTTCAAATCCTCTTCCGTATGCGTAACCGGAAGCTTCAGCTGACTGATTCTAAGCATTTGCCGCTCCTTTCCCTGCCAGATAACCACTGGTCCATGCCCACTGCAGATTGTAACCTCCGCAGATTCCATCTACATCCAGAATTTCTCCTGCAAAATAAAGTCCTTTTACAAGCTTCGACTCCATCGTGTCCGGATCAATTTCGCTTGTATCTACACCACCCGCACAGATCTGCGCCTGTTCAAACGGATTTGTCTTATCAATATAAGTACGGAAATGCTTACAGATCCGGCAAAGTCTTTCCAGATTCTCTTCACTAAGGTCATGCACCGGCATTGTTCCTGAAATTCCAATTCTCTTAAGCAACGCACCGGCAAGCTTTTTGTGGAATAACCCATTAAAATACTGTTCCATCACAAGACCATCCAGCCTTATCTTCCGTTCCTTTAACATCTGCAAAAATTCTACATCTCCAAAATCCGGCATAAAATCCAGTTCTGCAAAAACTTCTTTCTTTTCATACAGACCTCTCGCTGCATAACGGCTGATCTGAAAGACCGGAATCCCGGAAATACCATAATCCGTAAGTTGCAGCTCGCCGATATCAGAAGCCGTTTCTGTCCCATCGATAAAAACCGTTACTTTTCCATGAGTACGAACGCCTGCGACTTGCCGGTACAGCTTTTCCCTGCACCGGAGCTGTACCAGAGCCGGGACAACCGGAACCAGCTTATGTCCCAGCATTTTTGCCAGGTCATATCCACTTCCGTCACTCCCTAGCTTTGCAGCTGCCTTTGATCCGGCCGCAAGGATCACAGCATCACCGGAAATCATTCCTTTTTTCCCATCTTTTGAAAAACTGATCTGAAAACCATTTTTCTTTGGTATGATCCCAAATACGCGAACTCCGGTATGAATCCGAATCTTTGCCAGTTTCAGCGCAGACTCCAGCGCTTCCCTCACTGCAGAAGCTTGCTCGGACCAGGGATACAGATAGCCATTTTTATCCTTCGGATAAATTCCAAGATTTTTAAAAAAAGACGTTGTCTCAGGCTCAGAAAATTTTCCGATTGATTTCCATGCAAATCCACTATTGTCGCTTCGATAACAGGATGGATCCTGAAAACGATTGGTAAAGTTACATCTGCCATTACCCGTCGACAGTATTTTTCTGCCAATTATTTCATTCTGTTCCAGAAGCAGTACATCTGCGCCGTTCTGCGCCGCCGTAAGTGCAGCCATACTGCCAGTTGCTCCGCCGCCGATGATGATGACTCTTTTTTTCATTCTATAATTCCTTTACAATTCCTTTTTCATATAACTTCTGAAGAGACATTAAAATACCAAGTTTTGCATGCGCCCAGGTGAGACCTCCCTGAAAATATACTGCATACGGTTCTTTGATTGGTCCATATGCACTCAGTTCGATGGACGATCCCTGTACAAATGCCCTGCCGCCATAATCACATCACTGTCATATCCCGGCATATCCCATGGTTCCGGCGTTACAAAGCTGTCAACAGGGGCTGCCGCCTGGATTCCCTGACAGAATGCGATTACACCTTCCGCACTTCCAAGTGTTACCGCCTGAATGATATCGTGGCGTTCCTCTTTTCCGTCCGGTACAACTGCATAACCAAGCTTTTCATAAGCATTTGCTGCAAATATAGCACCTTTTAATGCACCTGCAACTACAGTCGGAGCAAGGAAAAGTCCCTGATAAAACGACTGCATCACACCAAGTGAAGCACCCACTTCTTTTCAAGTCCAGGAGAAGTAAGGCGGTAAGCACACTGCTCGATCAGATCCTTTCTTCCAGCCACATAGCCACCGATCGGGGCAAGTCCGCCGCCCGGATTCTTGATCAGGGAACCGACAACCAGATCCGCACCCACATCACTTGGCTCCTTTTCTTCTACGAATTCACCATAGCAGTTATCTACCATACAGATGACTTCCGGTTTGATCTTCTTGACAAATGCAATTGCTTCCCCAATTTGATCCACAGAAAAGCTCGGTCTTGTCTGATATCCTTTGGAACGCTGAATCGTGATCAGCTTTGTTTTCTCGCCAATCGCTTTTTCAATCGAATCAAAGTCAAAGCTTCCGTCCGGCAGCAGGTCCACCTGGTTATAGATTACTCCATATTCTGCAAGGGAACCTGTGGATGGGCGGATTCAATGACCTCTTCCAGTGTGTCATAAGGCTTTCCTGCGATGGAAAGCAGTTCATCACCAGGTCTTAAATTTGCAGAAAGTGTTAAAGCAAGTGCATGGGTTCCACAGGTAATCTGTGGTCTTACCAGCGCATCTTCGGTATGAAAGACATTTGCATACACCTTTTCCAGCGTATCTCTTCCGAAATCATTGTATCCATAGCCAGATGCATAGTTAAAGCATTCTGCATTCACCCTTGCTTCCTGCATGGCATGAATGACCTTCAGCTGGTTCAACTCTGCCATCTTATCGATCTTATCAAAACGTTCTTTCAGTGATTTTTAATTTTCTCCAAAGTCATGAACTTCCGGTGAAATTCCGGTCTGTTCATATAATTTCTGTATTTTCTGACTGATATCCATTAGTCTGTAATCTCCTTTTCTTTCAGTATCGCAAGCATTGCCTGCAAAATCTTCTCTTCATCGTATCCGAATTCCTCTTTCTGGATCCAGTTCATCCCGCTCTCTGCGGAACCAGGTCAACTGGCGTTTTGCAAAATGACGGGTATCCCTTTTCAGGATCGTTACCGCTTCTTCAAGTGAATTCTTTCCATCCAGATAATCCAGAATTTCCTTATATCCGAGTCCCTGCATTGAAACCATTTCCCTTGTGCATCCTCTGGTCTTTAAAGCAGTCACCTCATCTACAAGCCCCTGCTCCACCATCAGATCCACACGACGATCAATCCGCTCATACAAACGGCTACGCACATCATTCAGAACAAAATACGCAAACTGATACGGGGAATCCTTCTCCCGTTCTGCTTCATTATGTTCGGAAATCTTTGTTCCTGTCTCATGATAATATTCCAGAGCACGAATCACCCGTTTTACATTATTTGCATGAATTGCATCTGCCGATTTTGGATCCGCTTCCCGTAGCCTGTCATGGAGTGCCTGCGCACCATGCTCCTTTGCATACGTTTCCAGCTTCTTTCGATAGGCAGTGTTTTCTTCTCCCTTTTCAAAATCAATGTCATACAAAAGCGCCTGGATATAAAATCCCGTGCCACCTACAACAATCGGAATACGTCCTCTCTTATAGATCTCTACCATTGCATCTTTTGCCTTAATCTTCTGAAAAACAGCTACATTAAATTCCTCTTCCGGATTAAGCACATCGATCAGATAATGTTTCACACCTTTCATCTCTTCCGGCAAAATCTTCGCGGAACCAATATCCATGTGCCGGTATACCTGCATCGAATCCGCCGAAATGATCTCTCCTCCAATTGCTTTTGCAAGGCCAATCGACGCAGCCGTCTTTCCGACAGCAGTTGGGCCTGTCAATATGATCAGTGGCTTTTTCTTCTCTGTCATCTGTGTCATGTTCTTCTCCTACACAATACGCTTAAATTTCTTTTCCAGCTCCCGCTTTGTCATCGCAATGATCGTTGGTCTGCCATGCGGACAATGATATGGATTATCCAGGGACAACAGTTCATTGATCAGTTCATCCATTTCTGCATAGGACAGCTTCATATTTCCTTTGACAGCCGCCTTGCAGGACATGGACGCAATCTTCTCATCAATCAGCTCTGGTTCCAGACTGGTCGATAACCCATCCGACAGGGAATCCAACATTTCAAGAAGCAGTTCCTTTTTGGCGATTCCAAACAGATTATCCGGAATTGCGCGAACTGCGTTCGTCCACCAAATGGCTCAATTTCAAACCGATTGCCGTAAAAGCGGTCTTTAAATGTCTCCAACACATCAATCTCCTGCATAGAAGGCTCAGGATGATCGGTGGGCTCAAAGTAGTGAAGTATACTCTCTCTCTTCTTCATTCCTGCAAGGGCCCTTTCATAAAGGACTCTTTCATGTGCGGCATGCTGGTCTATAATATAGAGGCTGTCACGATACTGGATCAGCCAGTAGGTTTCAAAAACCTGTCCGATGATCCGGTATTCCTGTCTTGCCTCTTTCTTTAAAATCTGCTCTTCAAACAAATCTAACTGTTTTACTTTTTTTGCTTTCAAATCCTTCAAAAACAGATTTGACTCTATTTTTTCTGGATCACGCTCTGTTTTTTCTTTACTTTTATCAGAATACGCTCTGTTTTCTGTTCCTTTATTCTGGATATCTACAGCCAGATTTTCATCTAATGCAGCCATCTTTGACTCTTTAGCACCGATATTCTTCTCTTGCTCTTCTTTTGCTTCTGTAAGATGACTGGCATAAACCCGCTCCCTCATCTTCTGCATAAAATAATCCAGCTTTTCGTCACCGGTTGAGACTGTCTTTTCTGTACTTATCTGTGTCTGAAGTTCTGCTGACGGCATCTCTGACTGCGACCAGGATTCCGCTCGCTCTGCTCCCTCCTGAACGGAACTCTTTCGCATCTTGGGTGAAGTGCCATCTGTCCGATATGGATTTCCCGCATCTCTTATAACAGTTTTCTTTTCCTGTCTTTTTTCAGACATTCCCGGTACTTTGATCTCAGACATTTCCACTTCCGGAATCAACTCCGGCTCATGCAATCCTTTACTGATCGCCTCATAAAGCAGATTGTAAATCCCCTGCTGGTTACTGAACCTAAGTTCCATCTTGGATGGATGCACATTTACATCAATTTTTTTCCGGATTGATCTCAATCTGGAATGCAACAAACGGATAACGATGCTGCATCGTAAAATCTTTGTATCCATCTTCAATCGCTTTTGCAAGAATACTGTTCCTTACATAACGCCCGTTGACAAAATAATTTTCAAAATTTCGATTTCCACGGTTAATCACTGGCTTTCCCAGATATCCGGACAGCCTTACACCATCTTTTTCAAATTCCAGTGGGATCAGATTGTTCGCAATTTCCCGTCCGTAAATGTGGTAAATGACATCTTCATCTTCGTTCCCGGTATGCAGCTTTACCATGTCCATTGTTTATAAACCGGAAGGAAATATCCGGATGGGAAGGCACAGTCCTGGTCAGCAGATCACTGATATGGCTTGCCTCTGTCATCGGCGTCTTCGGAATTTGCGCCTGGCAGGTGTATTGAAAAACAGCTGACGCACCAGAAAGGTCGTCCCATCCGGCGCTCCGGTCTCCTCCGGCGTTCTTCCTTTTCCGCCTTCTATGATATATTTTGTCCCAAATACGTCTTCTCTTGTCTTTGTGATCAGTTCCACTCTTGCAACTGCCGAAATACTCGACAACGCTTCTCCGCGGAACCCAAGAGAAGACAAATGTGTCAGATCCTCTGCACTGCGGATTTTGCTGGTCGAATGGCGCAGAAATGCATTTTCCACGTCCTGTTTCGCGATCCCACAACCATTATCCGTAATTCGTATCAGAGAAATCCCGCCCTCTTCAATCTCCACAGTCACCGCTGTAGATCCTGCGTCAATCGCATTTTCCACCAGCTCTTTCACAACAGAAGCCGGGCGTTCAATCACTTCCCCGGCTGCTATCTTATCAATTGTAATCTGATCCAGCAATTCTATATGCGGCATTCGATTCTTCTTTCCTTTCTCTTATGGATCAGCCTACCATCTGTTCCGCAGCTTATTCTGCAGCTGATACAGTTTGTTCATGGCATCCATTGGCGTCATATGGCTGATATCCAGTTCCTTTAACTCATTTAACACATCATCATCTTTTACGGTATCAAACAGAGAAAACTGTGTCAGATCCACCTCATCCAGCTTCTTCTGCGTTTTTTTCTTCGTCTCACTTCCCTGTACCGCAATATCCTTTACTTTTCCGGTAATATCCGCTGTCACCAGCTCTTCTACGATCTCTTTGGCGCGGTTAATGACCGGATCCGGCACTCCTGCAAGCTTTGCGACCTGGATACCATAACTCTTGTCCGCTCCACCCTTTACGATCTTACGCAGGAATACGATATCATCACCTTTTTCCTTGACCGCAATACAATAGTTGTTGACATTGCTAATCTTGCCTTCCAGCTCGGTAAGCTCATGATAGTGGGTTGCAAATAAGGTCTTTGCCCCAAGAAGCTTGCTGTTGCTGATATACTCGACAACCGCCCAAGCAATACTCAATCCATCAAAGGTACTGTTCCTCTTCCGATCTCATCCAGGATCAGAAGGCTCTTGCTTGTCGCATTTCGCAGAATATTTGCCACTTCGTTCATTTCCACCATGAAGGTGCTCTGTCCGCTTGCCAGGTCATCTGACGCTCCCACACGGGTAAAAATGCGGTCCACAAGTCCAATATTTGCTGAAGACGCCGGCACAAAGGATCCCAGCTGTGCCATCAGTACGATCAGCGCAGCCTGACGCATATAAGTGGATTTTCCAGCCATGTTTGGTCCGGTAATGATGGAAATGCGCTGTTTTTTATCATCCAGATAAGTATCGTTGGCAATAAACATATCATTCGGGATCATCTTTTCCACCACCGGATGTCGCCCATCACGAATGTCGATCACGCCCTTTTCATTGATCTTTGGCCGTACATAGTTGTTGCGCTCGGCAACCAGTGCAAGAGAAGCTATCACATCCAGCTTTGCAACTGCCTTTGCTGTTCTCTGTATCCTGGTTAACTCTGCTGCGATAGTATTTCTCACCTCACAGTAAAGCTCATATTCCAGTGCACAGAGTTTATCCTCTGCTCCCAGAATCGTATCTTCCAGCTCTTTCAGTTCTGGAATGATATAACGCTCCGCATTGGCAAGGGTCTGCTTTCTTGTATAATAATCCGGAACCAGATCTTTGAACGAATTGGTAACTTCCAGATAATAACCGAATACTTTATTATAACGGATCCGCAGGTTTTTAATCCCGGTCTTTTCCCGTTCCTTGGTCTCCAGATCAGCAAGCCAGTTCTTTCCTTCGGATTTTGCTTTTCGAAGACGATCCACTTCTTCATTATAACCGTCTTTGATGATTCCGCCTTCTTTCATGGCAAGCGGCGGTTCTTCCTGAATCGCCCGTCCGACCAGATCACAAAGTTCTTCCAGCGGATCCAGTTCTTCATAAATTTCTTTTAAAAGGTCACTCTCCATATCCTTTAATATGCATTTAACCGACGGGAGCATGGAAAGGGAACTCTGAAATGCAATCAAGTCTCTTGGATTTGCTGACTGATAGGTGATTTTCCCGACCAGACGCTCCAGATCGTACACCGGATTCAAATATTCCCGGATTTCTTCTCTGCAAATAGCATTGTCCTTCAATTCCGCAACTGCATCCAGCCTTTTGACAATGGATTCCTTGTCGATCAACGGCTGTTCTACATATTTCCGAAGGGTTCTCGCCCCCATTGCCGTCTTTGTCTTATCCAGTACCCACAGAAGGGATCCTCTTTTCTGCTTTTCACGCAAAGTCTCAACCAACTCCAGATTACGCCTTGTAGCACTGTCCAGAACCATATAATTACCCGTTGCATAACGTGTCAGACGGCTCATGTGAGACAGGGAATTCTTCTGCGTCTCTTCCAGATACTTTAAAAGCGCACCGGACGCGATCATCCCACATTCATAGTCCGAAAGTCCAATCCCTTCAAGAGAAGCTACCTTAAAATGCTCCTGCAAAGTTTCCCGGCAGAGTGCATCATCAAAATACCATGCTTCCAGTGAATAAATTGCCATATGCAGACGGTTTTTCAGATCATCCAAATCCAGTCCACTCATGTAAAATGCTTCATTGCAGACAATCTCAGACGGCATAAATTTGTAAAGCTCATCCATCAGTTTTGTCTGGGAATCCAGTTCTGTTACCAGATATTCCCCAGTTGTAACATCCGCAACCGAAAGTCCGTACCGGTCTGCCATATAGACAATACACATAATGTAATTGTTCTTTGTTTCATCCAGTCCCTGAGTATCCAGGTTGGTTCCAGGTGTTACTACACGGATAACTTCCCGTTTTACAATTCCTTTTGCTGTTTTCGGATCTTCTACCTGCTCACAGATTGCTACCTTATAGCCTTTTGATACCAGACGGTTCAGATAACTGTCAACTGCATGGTACGGGATTCCGCACATCGGTGCCCGTTCTTCCAGTCCGCAATTCTTTCCAGTCAGAGTAATTTCCAGCTCTTTTGATGCTGTGAGAGCATCGTCGAAAAACATTTCATAAAAATCTCCTAAGCGGTAAAAAAGGATACAATCCTTGTATTCCTCTTTTGTCTGCATATATTGCTTCATCATCGGTGTTAGTTCACCAGTCATATCAAAATCTCCTTATTTTACAAGGGTTTCAGCACTTTCCACTTTTTTTCTACACGGTTTTCACACGATTTTCAAAATTTTCGTACTTTCTCCCCTAATTTTTCCCTGCATATTCATCCACGTGTTTGTATAATTATTCGCTTTATTTATTTGTCAGCCTGCGAGACAACCATAGTATCTTTGTTTTCTCGCTGGTTCATGTTTTCATTCGTATCTTCTAACTATTTTACATTTTTTCTCGCATTTTATCAAATTCTTTATTTACAAATTTCTCATCCAGGTGTGTATAGTATTTCATCATTTTTATATGCTTATGACCGGAAATGCGCAGAATCACTGACGTATCCATCCCAGCTTCATAGCAGAGACTTATGAATGTATGTCTGAACATATGTGGATGAACTCGGACATACTGACACTCCCGACCTTCTGATTCAGCTACTTTCTTCTCTTCAACATTCATTTTTTGTGCAATTCTTGCACATTCTTTACCTGCTACACTCGGCATATAACAGTTGCCCTTTTGCGTTGTAAATATCAATTCAGGGTACTGTTTTAACAATGGATTATCTTTTCCCCATTTTTCCCAAGCTTTTCTCCATCTTTTTCTTGTTTTATTCCCCAACTTTCAAAAGCTTTTATCGCAGTTTCTGTTAATGGTATTTTTCGAACACTGGCTTCTTTTTTGGGTGATGTAATTTGTGTCAGATAATATGGTTCTTTCAGTTTTTCCCCATATTTATCATAATAAATCAATGACGTACCAATTGTTTTGTAAATATAAACACTGCGTTTTTCAAAATCGATATCTTTCCATTCCAAAGCGCAGGCTTCCCCAATTCGCATTCCAGTATTTAATAAAATGACAAACAATTCCATAATAATACCGGGTTCCAGCTGCAGCATTAAAAAATTTTTTAATTTGTTCATCCGTTAATCTATCCGAATCATTTTCTTCTATATTATTAACCGGAGTAAACTGCGAATCATTTTGCAAGACTACTCCTTTACATGGATTGAAAAAAATCATTCTTATAGTAACAGCTTTTTCAAGGCATTGTGAAACGACGGATACTGATTGTTTAACCGTTGCCCTCTTATATCCTTTTTTAAATAATTCGTTTACCATTTTTTGGATATATGTCGGTTGTAATTGATTTACTTTTATATGCCCTATATAAGATTTACATCTTTCATACTCTCTTATATAGTTTTGTACAGTCCTAGGTTTCACTTTTCCAACCACATATAACTCCATCCACTCATCAAACCAATCATTTAACGTTTTTTTGCTGGCATCAGTCTGCAATCCTAGATTATATTGTTCTAATATTTTTTCTCTCTTTTGTTTTACTTCTTCTAATCTTTTACTGGATGCATATATAGGTTTGTCATTTCCTTTAATATACACACGTGCTTGATAGGTTCCATTTCTCAGTTGAGTAATTCCTTTCCCCAACTCTTTCCCATTTAAGGCTTTAGCCATGATACTCATCCATCCTTTTTCTTCTTTCTAACAGACAGATGACTACCTATTTGCTTACCTGTTCCATCTTAACAAATTTTTAAATTCTTTTCAAGATAAGCTAAAAATTCAACATCTATCTGATAAGAAAATCTCATTTTATTTTTCGGTTCCCAGAATAACAAATAGTCCTTATTATCACTCCCTTCTGTTTGAATATGGCATAAAGCACAAAAATTGGAACCAGGTTCCAATTTTCACATAATCCTTTATTATTTTTATGTCATACCTTTTTCTGTACACAAATATATTAAGTCGAAACAAATCTAGCATTTATGCATACAAATCAAATATCTCCTGACAGATACAGTTTTTCATTACTTCATTGGGCAAATTTCTAACAAACTCTTGCTGCCACTCATTTCTTATTTCGTATTTATCCTGTAACACATATTTATCCATAGAATTTCCACATACTAAATTCTGCTCAACAATATCCGCAAGTTTCAGTAGCAAATCTTTATACTTCATTTCAAATACAAATTTATTCTTCAAATCCAAACGCTTCCAGCAAATAAGTAATTCGCTCAAAATTATATAAATCCATTATTTTTTCATCACAAATTCTCTTTCGGTCTTCCAAACTACACATACCAAGGAATAACAGCCTTTGCTGTTCTGCACACTTTTCCATATCTTTCTCCATATTTGAACTACATTGTATCTAATCTTTGCTCTCTTGTTATGTTTATTATAGTCGAATATTCGGCAATATGTAAGGTAATTGAAAACCCTATAATTAAATATAGAACACGCATGAAAGAGGTGATACATTTGTTTACCTACGCCCCATTATGGCAGACATTAAAAGATAAGGGGATTTCTCAATATGAATTAATCAAAACCTACCACATAAGCACCGGAACATTAGATGCTCTTAGGAAAAACAAAAGTGTTACCATGAATACTCTACATGATATTTGTGTTATTTTAGATTGTCCTATAGAAGCGGTAGTTAAAATTGAAAAAGGTGATAAATAAACAGCTGGTTGCAAAATTTTTTTATTGCAAGTCAGCTGTTTTTTCAATTATCATATAAAGTTTTGCCAAACAGTTTTCGATTTACATTTAGTTTTCATGAATCATAATTTCTCACAGTATCCGAATAATCTGTTCATATATCAGTATTTCTCTCGGTCCAATATTCTTATTATCATGATAATGACCAAAGAACCACTTTCATCTGTGCAATGTTCTGGATGATGATACTGCAGGAAATCCCTCTGGAACGCATGGTTGCCAGAATCTTGTCAAAGTCATCCGGCAATGCTACGTTTGGCCATTCATCCATAATGCAGTGTACCGGAATCAGAAGCCTTCCTCCGTACTTCCGGTCTACTACATAATACAGTGTCTGAAACAGATTGCTGTAAATCATGCCGACCAGATAATTCATACTGGTGTCCGCATCTGGAATACAGCAAAACAGTGCCACTTTTTTCTCCCCGATACTGTATAAGTCCAGTTCGTCTGTACAGGTCAGATTGGCGATCTGTTTCAGATTGAACGCTGCCAGACGGACACCAACAGAAATCAAAATCGACTTCGCAGTCTTGCCAGTAACAAAATGTCAATAGTTTTTTGAATCATTTTTTTCAAAAAGGCAAAAAAAATAGAACGTATAGATTATTTCCATACGCTCTATCTCACATTTCATATTAAATTTTTGAATTCTACAAACTGGAATTTCATGAATTATCGCTTGCCTTAAACTTGCTGACACAAATCATTTAGTTTCCAATCCACTCAAATAGAATTGATATAACAAATACACCAGAGAAAATATACCAATTAACAAATACGCCACATTTTCTTTTAAAGATACTAGATACGATGAGAATACAACAAAGCCAATAACCTTGATTACCGCTTTAATTTTTCGATTTTCAATCTTATCAATTTTACAACAGATAAAACGTACTCCAATAACCATAGGAGAAAATAAGATTGCAATCAAAATTAATATAATATTTTGCTTATTAAAAATAAGCTTTGATAACTGTTTTTTCTCATTATCCTTGATGTCCAAATACTGGTATAGCAATATAAGAGAGGCTTGGTCAGGAACACTTTTTCCCAATTCCCATTTCGAAATTGTCTGTCGCGTAACAAAGACAACATCAGCCAGTTGTTGTTGGGTTAAGCCCTTTTCAATTCTGGCTGATTTAATCAAATCTGATATTTCCATAGTTGTACTCCATTTATTATCTGTTTTTAATAGTGTCGCATAATGTTATTGCTAAACAGGCAACTATTACAAAGAAAACTCATCTGATGTTTAATAACAACGCAAAATAGGCTAATTGCCAATAACATACCGATAAAAGCAATCATACTATACTTGTATATCCTAGGATGTTTTTGGGATAATGCATTCGATATTTTTACAATTACTGCTATCATAGGAATAATTAATACCCCCATAACACCAAATAAAATTCCAGTTGCAACAACACTCATTTTGTTTTTCTTTAATTCCTTCAACATAAAAAGAACCTCCTTTGTTTTTGATACTTTGATATTAAAAAATTCTTTTTATGTCACGCAACGCTTGTGAAAACAGGCGCAACGGTAACGATTTTCATTCTGGTCATCGAAAGCAAAATTCCGATTTTTCGTTCTCTGCGACTTCCCAATAAACGGGAATTTTACGCTTTCTTAATTGGATGTCTAATTACAGTTTTCCGATTTTTCTGGGGCAACCTTTCTTGCATCAGACATATAAATCTCGTGGTGCAACCTATCTTTGTTAATATCATTAACATATCCATTTTGTTCTAAATAAGTATCCATAAGCGCAACAGTTGCTGGCTCATTATCAAAAGAACCTATATGCATAATTTGAACGCATAATCCCTCATCAATTGTAAGATACTCTGCTGACGAACAATCAAGTTTCTTCTTTTTCGTTGCTGTTTCTACCGCCCAGTCAAAATCAGCTTTAGAAATGAAATCAGGCAAACGGATAACAGAAATCCAGCTGAAAGCAGACTTATTTGTATAATCTACACTCTCGACATCATCCTGCCACCAAAAACCTTCCAATGGCGGAACAACATATTCAAAAAATCCTTCAATTTTATAATCAGTCTTGTAACTCATTTTTAATGTGTATGCAACAGCATATAGAACACTGATTGCTTGTTGATATGCTCCGCCTTCTTCATTTGGATTGCCTTTTCCTCTAACTGCAATATAATTTGCCTTAGGTACATTTACAATCTCTGGTTTGTTCTTCGGCATATAGAATTCTTTATACTCTTTTTCTTAAAATCAAAAGCCATAATAACCTCCAAAATTCCGATTTTCTCAATTCTCCAAACTTGAATTTATTTGGAAGATTTTATTATCCATTCATCAAGAAATTTCATTTGTTCATCTGTATGAAACCAATGCTCTCCATTTTTCATAATAGAAAGTGTTGAATTAGTCCTCTGTACAAATTCAAATATCGTTCCATAAGCGGTAAGATTATCTTTTTCACCATATAAAATGTGCGTTGGGATTTCCCATATAATGGATTTTCTCTTGCATAGCAAAGAGATAATCCCATGAAAGAGTCTCTCCAAAGGTTGTCTGAATTTCTTTTTTCTCTTTGAGTTCATCCTCTGTAACATTTGCCCAAATCATCATATCAGCAATAAGCCTTTCCATATCTACAACGGGCGAAATAAAATATGCTTTCTCTATTTGCTGATTTGATAAGGCATTGATAGCAAAATACGCTCCAATGCTATTGGCAATTACTTCAACAGTCTTGTAGTTTCTATAAATTGAATTAAAAGTAATTCTTCTTTTTGCTTCCCATGGAAACTGTGCAGTATAGTCAGGACCAATCACATCAAATTACTAAAGAGCGGTTTGTAATGAATAGCTTCTTCAAGCATTACCACGCCACCAGTATATAAATAACTGCTTATCCACAATAGTTATCCTCCACAAATTATAAGTTATTTACTTCTCTTCATACTTTTTAACGATAACTAAACTATAAGCAGCCATAATTACAATTGTTTCCACCATCACACCAATAACCGACAACAGAACGTATGGTGTATTTTGACCATCTAACAGCGGAATTCCTAATATAACAAAAATGATTCCATAGATTATAAACAATAGTCCGCTCGCACGATTGTAATCTTTCACATCTTTTACTTTATTGTTTCGGTATTAGCCCAGAATCAACGGGATTCTTAGAAACATATCTTTTATTCCTAATCCAATTATAAACCTCCAAAACATCGGTGTACAAGGCTTCAAACAAGATAAAATAGAAATGAGGGCGATGGGGCAGAGTATCAGATTTTTTCCACTCTATCTGAACATAGTCGCTGGTGGCTCTGTAGAGATCAAGCCATCCCGGCAAGGTCTTTAATCGTCGAAATCTATGCGTCCAGTTGTCGAGATAATGGGATAACTTCTTTATCTGCTGGGAGATATGATTTCAACGCTCAATTCAAAGATTGCCTTTGAATCATTCTGCGTCGGGGTGTCCAGTTCTTCAATTTTTTGTTAGCGTAGGCAAGCAAGGTCGCATTGGACTCCGGTCAGCGTATCCAGCAGCTTTTCAATTTCTGCCTCCACCTGTGCCAGCTCCACTTGATAGGCGGTCAGTTTCAAATTGACTTTTCCTCCCTGCCGTGGGTATCTGAAAATCTTTGAACTTTTCCTGCA
>SCPN01001560.1_pt1 | contig 99053 bp, 98 predicted proteins | sample 6106831 | NCBI WGS metagenome assembly SCPN01 (sample SAMN10720447, study PRJNA508395) | human gut metagenome | isolation source: Participant 1, 0 month
GGCTATCCCGCTCAAAAGCCAATCGAATTCACTGAGAGAATAATTAAAATAAGCACTGATGAAGGTGATGTTGTTCTTGATCCATTCTGTGGGAGCGGAACAACTTTGGTTGCTGCTAAATTGCTGGGAAGACGATATATTGGAATTGACATTAATTCTGCTGCTGTTGATTTGACAGAGAAAAGATTAAATGCTCCAGTAAAAACAGAATCCATATTACTGAAAGTTGGACATAAAGCATATCAAACTAAGACAGAAAAAGAAATGGCAATTTTAAGTCAATTTGATTGTGATATTGTTCAGCGAAATAAAGGCATCGATGCAATCCTTAAGAAACATTATTTAAATGCCCCTGTTGCGTTAAAAATCCAGAAACCTGATGAATCTATTGCTCAAGCAATCAAGTTGCTACATGGTGCAGGTGAAAAAAGAAATTGTAGTTTTTTAGTACTTATTTTACAGAATAGTACACCATCAGATACCTTGAGAAATGTTCCGTCTAATATGATAGTGCTTAATAGTTATGAATTAGAAATGGAACAACAAATCAATCAATATATTGATAATCAAACTATTTGGAATCGAAAGATTGTGCAGGGATAGTTTTTGTCTTATAACACTGAGGGAATCGTATGAAAAATATGTTTAATATCTACTACATAAACCACGAGAAGGCTTCTGAAATTTCAATGCTGTTCGACAATGAGATAGTGGAAAAAATTACACGCATCAAAAATACAGAATTGGTTTTAGTCGGTGATGCAGATGCCACTACAAGTGCTGCTTCAAAAATTCCTGTTATTGGACAGTATCTACCCAGCATAGATCTAAATAGTAATCTATCCCATAATAGATCTAACCGAGTAGAAGATACCGTAAAAGTAGTAAGTTCTAAATCGACAATTCTCAAACCTATTTATGAAAAATCTAAAGAGGTGCGTCGTTTAGATGATAGCAAGGTTGGAAACTTAGTAAAAATCAAAGATGTTTACCTTACTGTTGTAAATTCCGATGATGTTATGGCTACCAAAGCACTTATGAGTGGTTTGGTAAATCAAGTTCCAGTTGAAGGCATTGGTAATATGAACTTCACTTCCCTGATGGATGTAATTTTTAAGGGTTCAGCCTATGTCCTTTGCGGTAAGTTGCCACATAGATTTGGCACTGATGAATATATGATGCTCAAAATTCCCATGAGTGCTGAAAATGAAATGGAAAGTCAGTATAGCATTTCGGATATTGAGATTGGTAAGGTTACTGTGCTTGGCATTTATCGAGGAGAATTTGAACGCTGTGATGTCGAACGAAAAATCAACCGCATGATGGCGTTAAACGATAGTGGTAAGAAGAACCAAGAGCAGTCAATCGATATTCAAGACAGCGGTATGGATATTGAAGATGGTGTTCGAGAAGAGGATAAAAGGGATATTCTGAATGCTTCTGTTATGCAAGGTAAGGTTCATTACATTGATGTTATTGCTATCATTCAGGACATCAATGTTTAGGAGATATTATGGATAGAGTAAGTATTTATGAATACGACCGAAAGAACAGAGAGCGTGTTGTGAATGCGATTGAGGAAGCTGGCGGTCAGATATTAAGTTGGTCTTTTTTTGCCAAAGATCAATCAAAATTTGAATTCCCATCAGATACTCTCTCAATCTTTATTGACTTATCTTCTTTGTTTTATAACGAAGACCGTGCAGATGCTCTTATTGCTCTGGCTGAACTTATGTTGAATGTTATTCAGAAAGAGCAATCTGTTGCGCTGTACATTATCATCGAACGCCAATACAGCAAACAAGTTCGAGATTTGCTGTATTATAAAATTGATGAAATACTTGATCTTGAGAGCTTTCTTGAAATCGAAAAGGATCCAATTCAAAATATTGTTGATATTGATCAATCTGATTTTGACGATATTTTAGATTATTTAAATCAAAATCTTTTTGGCAATGAGCTATTCAAAAACGTTTGAAAGAGGAATTAACAAAGTATAGTTTTAATCGAATTGGAGCAACAGCCGATTTTTCCGTTTTGATATGTGTGAAGCATCCGGTATCGGTAAAACAGAGGTTGCAAGATTGCTGCATCAAAGCTGGCAGCAGATGAGCCGATGATCAAAATCAACTTTGGCAATTACAGCGCTCAAGATGCTCTGAACAGTTTGATTGGTAGCCCACGAGGTTATATAGGCAGTAATAAAGGTGAATTACCGGACAAGCTTATGCGTAGCCGAAGTAAGGTGATTCTGATAGATGAATTTGAAAAAGCCAGCAAACCCGTTTATAATTTCTTCTTACAGTTGCTCGAAGAAGGAAAATTTACAGACTCTTTGGGACGTGAGTATGACTTAGATAAATACATCATAGTTTTTACTTCCAATATGCCTAAAGAACGAATCGGAGAATTCCTACCACCTGAACTGCGTTCCAGATTTAATTATAAATGTGCCTTTTGGCCACTTTCCACACAGGAAAAAGAACAATATGTGGCATTTAAAAGTGAGCGTTATTTAGAAAAAATCAGATATAAATGCCCTGAGATTAATAGTACGTTGAAGGCTTCTGATATAATAAATATTAACGTTTTACGCTATTCCAATATGCGTGATATTAATAGTGAAATAATGCGTCAAATCACAGACTCATTGTATGAACAGATTGTTAGGTAGAAACAATACGGGTGTTCTTCTGTATCCAGGAAGAACCAGACACGGGATGTAGTAATTTCCTTGCAGTTTATACCAAAGTCCATTGCTGTTATCATAGGTGTATTTTTCCATAGTGCTAACCTCCGTGTATTATTTGTTTGAAATAGTTGCAAGTGGCTTTGAAGTGATACTACAAAATTCGTAAAGACGCTACGGATAGCGTGAAATATGTGGAATGTGTGAATGAAAAACGTACTTTTAGTGCATAAAATCACGAGAAATCAAGGTCTGGCAGTCGAAAAAGAATGTAAACGTCAAACCATGCGCTCTGCTTATATAAATGCGCCGCTGAAAAGCGGCTCATTTATATAGGCAAACATGGTTTGGTTTATATTGTTATGGTGAGGTAAGAGATGAAAATGACTACCTTACTTTTGGATGCCATGGTAATAATAGATCGCTTATATACTTATTTATTAGGGGGAAGGCAATTAATGGATTATGGATTCGGTACAGTGACAATGCCCCAGCCGTTTATTTAAATGAAGCCGGATCCTTTATTATAAGACTAAATCTCAAATAAACATGGCTCTATTTTCTCAGGACTGCGCATGTGGGGGATATTGAACTTAACCGCTGAAGAAAAGAAAATAAGGATGATTCATAAAAAATATATAAAATATATTATTATACTATTATTACTGATAAGCGCTGTAATACTTGTAAGAATAGCCCTGTTCTCTGTGCATGAAAAGTATGAAAAACCAATTTCAGTTGAAGAAACAGAGTTACAGATTGAGTAATAATTAAATAATTTTTTCGTTGATACATTCGTAATAATTATTAACAGTATCCATATCAAAAATGGAGTACAAATAAAATACCGGCATTCAGCTTGTAAAATTATTAAGTACTTTTTACAAGCTGAATGTCGATTGTAGTATTTTCTATACTTGTAAACGTATGACACAACTGCAAAATTCTTATCACCTTTCTTGTAATATTTCTAAACTTGTCTAAATATTCATATGAGTAATTTCTTTCTACTTTAATCAAGTAATATTTCTTTTATTTTAAAAAACTTTTTTGCCTGAATAACATTTAAGAGCCATAATTGGACATTTAAGGACAAAAACCACATTTCTTCGTAAAAAATGATATTTTATTTATATAGAAATGTTAGAGTGAAGTTTTATTACAAGATACCTGATATAAAATAGTGGAATTCAAATTAAATAAAACCTTAGTTCCGGGAAGAAAAGAAACTTTCATGCAACAGTAATAGCATAAATAAAAAAATGGAGAAAGGAGAGATGTAGATATTGATTTGAAGATAAGATAATAAAGTATTTTTACTATTATGACTAAAAAACTATTAAATCTGTTATTAATGTTGCATGAATTAAATACAAAACTTTAACAACGAAAGGAGAACTATATGAGAAAAAGTTTAAAAAAAATAACGGTTCTAACAGCACTTTTATGTTTGGTATTTAGCAGTATGACAGCATCTGCGGAAACACAAAATTTTAAGTTTTCCATTAGTAAAAACTCATGTGATACTCAGACTAATCTTGCACGAAAGGCAGATGGAGAACAAACTGCATATATTACACCTACCAGTATTACCGGGAATGGAAGAATATGGGCAGCGGTATATGATGCAGGTGGAGGATCACAATATACTGTAAATGTTTCCATAAGATCTGGAGAAGAAAATCAACAGAAACGTGCATCGTATTATAAAACCGGTGTTGCTGGAAATACATATAGTGTAATGGGGTGCGATAGTGAAGGGGAAGTTACATCACCATTTTTTGTTGTAATGGGAAGATGGACACCGTAGATAGTATACAGGAGAATAGTATATGAAAAAGCAAAAAAAATGTAAAGACATCATAATTCTCCTTATAATAAGTGCCAGCATTTTTGTATGTATTGGAAGTTCATTAGGATGGCTTTATATTGGCAACGGGAGGGCTGGAGAACCCTCCCCATCCGTTTTTTCTAACAAGCAAGAAGCGGTCGATTCAGGGAAAAATTCTGCATTCAATCCAATAGAAGCACCTGAATCGTGGGAGGAAGTGTTTGACGAGCGAAACAGCATAAGTGCTGAAATAAATATTCCAGATGAAATTAGAAAATATGGTTTTCTAAAAGCATCAGGAAATATTTTTTTACCACAAGAGGACGATGTACTTCCATTGTTTGAGGACTACTACAAACCATACAAAGTAAAAGAACATGGTTATATGACAGAATATGCAGGGGAGGATAATCTTCATCTGTTTTTACCAGTTGATGAAAATGAGAATACATCATCTACAAGTAATTCTTCAGATTATATTTTTATGGCCTTCAGAGATAATTATGGAACGGAATACTATAATATTGATAAATATTCTAAGGAACAGGAATTAGATAATTTCCCAATAGAAAAATGTAATGAAACAATAAAAAAAATATGTGATAATCTAAATTTAAAGGAAGATATCATACTGAAACATTATGCATTGGATTATCGGATAATGCAGGAAGAAGCCTTAGAATTTCATATGGATGGCACGGATACAAAACCTGATTATGCATGGACAGAGGAGGATAACTGCTATTGTTATTATATTTCACAAACTTGCAATAATATTCCTTTAATACCTGCGTATATGTTACAGCGGTCGGAAAATATCTTGAACTATTATCCACATATGATTGCGTTATCCAAGGAAAGAATATTAAGAATGTTTTTTACTACAATATATGATATCCACTATGAAAATACTTATGAAGAATTACTGTCATTTTCTGATATTATGAAAAAATACAGAAAAATTATAGACCTTGTTCCAAAAGAAAAAAGTACAAATGTTAATAAAATCGAACTTCGGGTAGTTGCAGTACGTGAAAACGGAAAAGTATTCAGAATGGTGCCTGTATGGGTATTTTATGGAAGTACTTCATATGAGGGCATGGAGTATACAGATTCATATGCAGTGTTTATAGATGGCCTGACGGGAGAGGAACTTTGATGAAATCATTTAGTTTAAGGTCACTGAGAATTGATTTAAAAAGGGCATTCTGTTCCTGGCGTTTTTTAGTAAGTATTTTGTCGGGGACAGGAGTGTGTTTTTTTACCCTTTTATTTTGTGGTTACTATAAAGTGGACACACTATATGCCTGGACACTACTGCATGACAGAGCGCAGGCATTTCTGGCTCTGTTAGTTGGAATTATTCCTTATTCGCTGTGTTTTTTTGATGACTTTGAAAATGGAAATATTAAAAATATATTAGGCAGAATAAGCATAACAACCTATGTTGTATCAAAGGCGATAGCAGTTCTATTGTCAACAGTTTGCGCCTTTATTCTTGGAAAAATTGCATTTGTTTTTTTATTTTCTCTTAAATATCCGATTATCAGTGATCAAATTAATACGTTGGATATATTAAGTTCAAAATATTTTTTATTTTATGGGCTTCTTGTAGAAGAACATTATTTAACGTATTTTTTCGTTTGTGCCTTCCAAAAAGCATTATACTGTGGAATTCTGTCTTATCTTGTTATGACAGTATCCTTAGTGATTCCTAACAAGGCTGTGGTTTACAGTCTTCCCATTGCCGTATTTTACGTTCTGAATTTTTATATTAACACAAATTTAGGTGTGGAATATTTGAATTTTTCCCGTATTTTTGATGGCGCGACAAAGATATGGCCTTATGACTGGCTTAGTTTTATATATTCTATATTTATTGCTTTCATGGTGTATATTTTATTGTTTTTGGCAATGAAAAAATTATATGGAAGAAGGTCTATCATGAATAAGGTGGGAAAGTTTTACATTTTTATTTAAAGCAGAATTTATTTTCCTGGAGAGTGCTCTCCTGCGGTTATTGTAACCATTTTAACAATGGATACCTTTTGGCCCCTATCAGAGCATTTAGCCATGATTCCGAGTATAAAGCTTTCTCAGTGGGGATTTCCGTTAATATGGAATAGCAAATATGTAGTACTGTGTTTTCTGCTTATCTTTGTTTTGTAATTTCATCATTTCGGAAGAACGGATGAAGCAATGTTATATTATAGCCAGAATAGGAATTTCAAATTGGGTAACAGGACAATTCCTGTATATTCTAACTTTTGCCTGGTTATGGACGGGATTTCTTTTTATAACAGAAAAATTTCTTCTATTAAAAGTAACAACACAGGAACAGAGCTGGGGAAGTGCCTGGACATTATTATCCGGACAAGAAATCCGAAATATGTATGGAATAATTCCCGATATCCCTTATCTTGTTATTTCAAATCATTATCCTGAAGAAGCAACTTTTTTGGTGGTTATAATTCTTGGCTTACTTCTGGGGATGCTGGGAACAATGATTTTCTGTCTGAATTTTTATAGCCGGATAGCAGGACCGCTTGCTGCCAGTATATTAATATTTTTGAATGTAACTGTTTCCCGACGTACTGTACTGGCACGTATGTCTCCTATGCAAGCTGGATTCAGATGCAGTACCACTATCGAATTACAAATACTAAATTGCCTACAGTGGATTATATAATAGAAATGCTGTTTTTACTGACTGCTTTATTTTACATTATTGCAAAGATAAGGGCAAATACGACACAGGAAGATAACAGGAGGAAATAATGGGATTTAACTTTGCATTAGAGGTCAGGAATATATCAAAAAGGTTCAAGGATCAGGATGCATTAAAGGATATCTCATTTAATGCTGATCCGGGGAGTATATCAGGGTTTGTGGGTCACAATGGTTCTGGGAAAACGGTATTATTCAAATGCATTTGTGGATTTTATTCCGTATCAAATGGTGAAATATACATTGGAGAGAAAAAAGTGGGAATAGGAAAAGAAATGCCGGGAAATATTGCCTTTACTATAGAAGAACCAGCTTTTTTAGGGGATTATAGCGGGAGAAAAAATCTGGAATTTCTATATGAATTAAGACATAAAAAAGATTCAGATCACATTAAAAAAATTATGGAAAAGGTAAATCTCGATTATTATAGCAAAAAAAGGGTTTCAAAATATTCATTAGGAATGAAGCAGAGACTGGCCATAGCACAAGTTTTAATGGAGGATGAACCAATTTTAATAATGGATGAACCAATGAATGGACTCGACAGAGAAGGGGTAAAGGATATCAGGGAACTTATATTGGAAGAAAAAAGGAAAGGAAAAATCATTTTATTGGCAAGCCATAACAGTGGGGATATTGAATATTTATGTGATGAAGTCTATGAGTTAGAAAATGGAAAAGTAATAGGGAGAAGATAAGAAGGTGTATTTATGGAAAAAAAACATACTGTAAATTATAAAATGGGAAAAGGGTTCTCTTCATGGCGTGATGGTTCTGCCCAGTCTATTACTTTTGTTGTAACAGAAGATTGCAATTTAAGATGTAAATATTGTTATATTACGCACAAGTCAACTGATAATAAAATGAGCTTTGAAACAGCACGAAAATTTATTGATTACATATTAAGCGGAAAAGTTCATTGTGGTCCGGCTGTTATACTTGATTTTATCGGCGGGGAGCCATTTCTTGAGATTGAACTGATCGATAGAATTTGTGATTATTTTAAAGTGCAGGCATATGTAATGAAACACCCCTGGTTCTGGAATTACCGATTCAGCTTTTCAACTAACGGAATAAATTTTGGTGAAGAGAAGGTACAGAGGTATTTGGAAAAGAACAGAGGAAAAGTATCGGTAGGCTTAACAATAGATGGTAATAAAGAAAAGCATGATTTACAACGTGTATTTCCGGATGGCTCTGGTTCCTATGATTATGTTTTATCCAATATACCCTTATATCTTAAAGAGTTTGCACCTAGTACAAAAGTTACATTTTCAAGCGAGGATCTTAAATACCTGAAGGACAGCATAATTAATTTATGGGAAATGGGTATCACTGATGTTGCAGCAAATGTAGTATTTGAAAATGTCTGGAAAGAAGGAGACGATTGTATACTGGAGGAGCAGCTGAAGCAATTAGGTGATTATATCCTTGATAACAATTTATATGGACAATATAATTGTACGTTCTTTTCTGAAAGTATTGGCGGATACCTGAAACCGCAATTATTAGATCGGCCAACATGCGGGGCAGGCAAAATGGTTGCTTTAGGGCCGGATGGAAAAATTTATCCTTGTATTCGTTATAAGTCATATTCCCTGAATAAAAGAAAAGAGTGGATAATAGGTGATGTTGACAACGGAATCGACATGGAAAAAATAAGGCCGTTTATGGTTGCAAGCAACCGTTACCAAAGTGATGCCGAATGTCTGGAATGTCCTGTGGCACAGGGCTGTAATCATTGCCAGGGGTTTAATTATGACGAAGCTGATACAGATACCAATTTTCAAAGATCCAAGTACATTTGTAAAATGCATAAGGCCCGTGTCAGGGCAAATGATTATTATTTTGCCAGGCTCCATGAAAGATATGGTATAAAAAGAAGGTGGCATCAGGACAGACGCCAAATGTATTTTTTATTATCTGATAATTATGTTAGTTATTGCTGCTATTGCAATACAAAAGAAGAATCGCAAGTTATGGCTAAGGAAGTGTTAGCGGAAGGATTATCTTTTTGTTATAGAAACTTCTACGAAGCAGTGCTGGTTCATCCTAATCATAGAGTGTTAGATATTGATATTCCCATTATACATGAATTTAGTATTCGGCATATTGTATCAGCTGATGTGTATAAGGAAGCTCTGGGTAAGTATATAAATGTACTTCCCGTATTTGCAATGAATACGCCTAATGAAGTTGAAGCTGCACCTGTTGATAACTGTATTTTTAACATTCAGGAACAAAATATAGGCGAACTCGCAGAAAATGTGAGTAAGCTTATGGAGAAATCTAATAGGATTAATGTAAATATTCATAATTTGAGCGCGGATTTCCAATTTGATATATATAAAGCACAGCTTTCTATTTTAGAAAAGGAATTGATAAAAAATCCAAAAAAGGAATTAAATTTAATTACAGACCGCTATTATCTAAAAGACTTCAGTAATTGTAAAGCGGGAGAAAAAACTTTTGTTCTTTCGCCGGATGGTGATATCTATACATGTGTTGGACTTTATGAGAGCGGGCTTGAGCCTTCGATAGGAAGTATCGGTGAGGGCATTAATAAACATTTAAATAAGCATCTATATAATATGGACTATCATCCTATATGCCAGAAATGCGATGCTTATCAATGCAGGAATTGTATTTACCGTAATAAAAAAGCAACTAATGAGGTGAATGTATCTCCCTCATATCAATGTAAGAAAAGCTATATAGAACGTTCTGTTACACAAAAATATCAATTGGATATAGGCTGTAAGGGAGAACCAATAGACGATACAGAGTATATGGATCCGATTTCTAACATAGGAGGAGTCGATAGTTCCTTGTATTCTTTTTATACGCACTAGATGTATGCAAGAGGATTAATTATGCGGAAGGTAATTGATATTTTATCAGAAAAAGAGAAGGAAGAGATTCTTGAGTTGTATGAAAAAAAGCTGGCAATGGAGAATCTGGCTAAAGTTATCAATGCAGAAACTGATGAACAGCTGTTTCAAAACCTCAAAAATGACTATCTTGTATTAATGAATGAATACACTGCATGGTGGAGTAATAATACAGAGATAAAGGGATGGGCAAAAGGAAACTTATTTATTGATTTTAATACAAATGAAGTTGTAATGGACGAATAGGAAAGTATGGGATGGTGGACAACTATGTATAATAGAAGATATTGGTGTGTTATTTTGGCAATGGTAATTTCCGGTTCGCTTATGGCATGCGGAGATAAGGAATTTCAACACATAACCCCTGACAGTATGGAAAGTGTAGCGTCCACGGAACCGGAGAAAGAGGAAGATGTTGAACCGCAGCAGAGTATAGCGGAAGAAAATAATACATATAGTTATCTTACTGGTCTGCCAATAGCGGAGGAACAGAAAAATAAAAGGCCGATAGCAGTAATGATGAGTAATATTAAAAGTGGTTGCCCCCAATACGGAATTGAAAAAGCCGCTGTCATATACGAGGCTCCGGTAGAAACCCGTATTACCCGGTTGATGGGTATTTTCGAGGACTGGGAGGATATTGAGAAAATAGGTTATATTCGAAGCAGCAGGGATTATTTTGTATATAGTGCTTTGGAGCATGATGCCATTTATTGTCATTTTGGACAGGCAACTCTATATGTAGGTGAACTGCTTAATAGTGGGAGGGTAGATGCCATCAGCGCGGCTGTGGCAGGAATTAATCATCCGGCACAATATGCTTTCCACAGAACTGTTGACAGAAAGGCTCCTCACAATGTCATAACATCAGGACCGGATATATTATTAGATGTGGAAAAGTTTAAATATTCTTTAAAATATCATGATACCTTTAAACCTAAATTTTTATTTATGGATGATGAAAATTTATATCAGGATAAGCCGGAGGTACATGAAATTTATCCCGGAGGGAAATCCGGGAATGCCAGAAATGGCTATGGTAAAATTCAGGCATATTTTAAGTATGAGAATGGAAAATATAACCGATATCAGTACGGAGGCCCGCAAATTGATGAAGAGACAGGGAAGCAATTAAGCTATGACAATGTAATATTGCAGTACTGTTATGGTGAAGTCAGAGATGAGAATGATTACCTGGCATTTGGAACCCATGGAGATAATGGATATCCTGTACAGATATTCACAGGAGGAAAAATAATTCAAGGTACCTGGTCGCGTTTCAGTGATAACGATCCTGCTATTTATGTTGACGAAAATGGGGATACAATCAAATTAACACCGGGAAAGACATGGATTTGCATTATCTGGATGGACTATGCGGAAGATGTAATCCTTAATTAGACATATACAGTGGGGGATAAGGTGACGTGTAAAAAAGAAAGAGCAATATACGATTTTTTATATTCCTATACTTTCGGGCAGAGATTACATATATTAACACTTATTTTTCTATTGCTCTTAGGGATTACTATGGCTTGCGTGCAACCGCTCATTTATGGAAAACTAATTGACAGTGTTGTAACTATAAATGTAAAGGGGTTTAAATCAATTCTTTTTGTGTATTTTAGTTCGGTAATTATGGTAAATATATTACATGTGATGGAAAGTTATTATGGGGAATGGATATCCTTCAGAATTACCTCTAAAATAAAAAGTAATGTTTTTAAAAACATTATTTTATTAAGATGCCTGGAAATTGAGCGGATAGGAAAAGGAGAATTGTTATCACGTTTAAATGGTGATATAGAAGTGATTACAACATATTTTATTAGCCTGGTTACATCAGTTATATCAATTTTACTGAATTCTGTTATTTCACTGATATTCATATTTAATATATCCGGGAACCTGTCCAAAATTGCGCTTATATTTATACCACTTTCATTTTTAGTTAATTACTATTTTAAAAAGAAATATGGGGCTATACAGACAGAAAAGAGATCTTATTGGGATAAATATTATACTTTTCAAGTTAATGTATTAAATAATATAATTTCCTTTCGCACTTATTCTGTTGAAGATAAATATGTTAATTTATTTGGTAACCTGATGGAAGGTCAATGGAAAATTACTAGGAAAGAAAAGAAGCTTCGTTCACATGCTGTAATTTGCGGAAGTCTGATTATGAACTTTTCATCTCTCCTTCTTTTTTATTTTGCAGCCATAATGATATGGAAAAATGAATTTAGCTTAGGAAATATGATTTCATTTCTAACATATATTTCTTACTTAACGAAAGAAGTAGATCGGATTTTAAATTTAAACCTGGAATCACAAAAAGTACAGGTTTGTATAAAACGTCTGAAGGATATAGAAAAACTGCCTTCTGAAACGGTTCTTATAAAGGAAAAAGAGGATGTGGAAATTCAAGTTTTTAATTTATTGCTTGTGAATAATGTTTTCTTTTCATATGTTCAGGGACGTAATATATTAAATGGAATTTCTCTTGAAATTAATGAAAATGGTTTATATACCATGGTAGGAAGAAATGGATCCGGCAAAAGTACTTTATTAAAATTGCTGGTGCGATATTATGACTATACAAGTGGAGATATCTGGTTTGGACAAAAGGAACTTATGAATATCCCTCTTCCTATCTTGAGACGTTCGGTTAAATATATTTCTAAGGATGCTTATATAGAAAACACATCTTTTTTAGAAAATATACGTTTTTTTTGCGATGTAGACGATGATAACGAAATTATCAATGTATATGAAAAGGTTGGTCTTTCAGATTTTATTGAATCTCTGCCGGAGAGATATAACACGAAGGTAGGTGAAAATGGAATTACACTATCCAGCGGACAAAAACAAAAAATTAATATTGCAAGGGCACTTGTCAGTAAAGCCAGTATTTTACTATTTGATGAAATTACATCGGATTTAGATGGCAAGTCAGAAAGAGATATTAATTTTATTCTGAGAAAAGAAAGTAAAAATAAAATTATTATACATGCAACACACCGGATAAATTCAGCCAGAGAAGGAGTAAAAATTTTTGTTTTAGATAAAGGAAGAATTGAACTGGCCGGAAACCATGATTTTTTACTCGCAAATTCCGAGACTTACAAATATCTGTTTACATATTCAAATGGGTAGCAATGGCTACGGAATAAAATAATGATGGAAAACAAAGGGTTTATAAAAGAAAGGAGGGCAGGCATGTACGAGAGTAAATTACAGGAATTGCTGTCTATGGATGAAATACTTAGAGTAGACCCACAATGTGCAGAGCAAGCCTGTAAGGGATTATGTACTGGCGCATGTCAAGCTGCCTGCGGCTATTCATGCCAGGCAGACTGCGCAGTGTCGGGTCTATGGTAACAATTAAAAATTTTTAAGAGAGGAGGATTAAGGTATGTTTGAAAGTAAACTTGAAGAATTAGAAATTTGTGATTTCGTTCCCAGGGATATTACCCAATGTGCAACTGATGCATGTAAAAACCAATGTACTGGAATATGTACAGCTCGGTGTCAGAATGCCTGTGAAAATACCTGTTCATTTTCTGGATTCTGGTAATTATGCGGCATGAGTAAAAAGAAAAACCGGCCACCGGACCGTGAAAGCCTCAATTCCCTTTCACAGCCGGCGGCCGGTTCTTTAGTAATTAAAGTTGCGGGGGCGCCAAAGTTTTCTATGTCCGTAACATATGGCACAGCTAGAGTCCCCTGTATCATTCAATATGCACTGCGCCTTTATTCCGCTATCTTCGCACCGCAGCATCCGCAGAAAACAAAGCCGTCCTTCATTTCGGCGCCGCATACAGGACACTTCCTGGCAGGCTTTTCCCCGGCTTCCTTTGCAGGTTCCGGCTCCAGAAGTGAGCCGCACTGCGTACAGAACCGCAGGCCTTCCTGATTCAGGGCCTGGCAGGCGGGACAGACCACCATGGATTCCGGGGCCGGATCAGGTTTCTTTTCCGGTTCGGCAGCAGCAGTGTCTCCGGTATTATTTCTGTTTTCCTCCGGCGGCCGGGCTTCGTCATTATCCGCGCTGTTTCCTTTGGGGTTATTTTCCCGTTTTATCCGCTCGATCTCAGCCTTTGCCTGCTCAATCGCCTCATAATGTGTGGCGGCGGCAGCGCAGAAATCCTGGATTTCTGTGTCGATGGGTTCCTCCCCTGCAAATTTTTTATAATAAAAATCTCCGATCTTATTCAGTTCTTCTGCAGCAGCATTCTTTTCTGAAGAAATTTTCGCATTGAGCTTTGTGATCTCAATGGCGTCGTTTGTCCTGTCCCCGATATTTTTTGCGATATTACCAATCTTGTCTAAAAAGTCCATATGAGCAATACCTCCTTTTTCCCTATTCTATATTTATATATGTGGTATAACAAGTAAAATTTTATTAAGCTTCTATTAAATTAATTGGAATCCCGGGCTAAACGTGTTATTCTTTGCATATAGCAGGTGTAACTGTCTCTGTAACGGGAGCAAAGGAGCAGCCGGGAAAGGAAAACCATGTTGAATTTAGGATTTTATTTTTGTCTATTATTAGGAATTATCTTTTTGATCCTCGGAATTATTTTTGCTTTTCTTAAGGAGAAGGGCGCGATGCTGATTAGCGGTTTTAATACCCTGCCTGAAAGAGAGCGGGAAAAATACGACAAGGCGCGAATGAGCCGGGATCAGCGGAACCTGTTTTTTCTGTGGTGCGTCGTATTCCTGATTGGGGGAGCGCTGTCGTATTTTGTAAACACATATTGTGCCATTCCGGCTTTTGCCGTCTGGCTGGTTCTGTTTTTCCGCGAGGTCCATATAGATACGGAAAAGGCTTTTGGCAAATACCGTAAATGAGTTCCTGACGGAACAGGCTGTAATATTTACGCCGCCAGATGGCTGACGGTGCGGCCGCAGCGGAACGGTTGTTATATATATGCATTTTCCTGTAAAATAATACCCCCTGCCGGTTAGAATTGATGCCGGCAGGGGGTGTGTCCTGGGGAATCACCTATGTAATTAGAAATCTACTTCTAAGTCATAATAGCAGCACTTCAAAAGTTTTTCCATTTCCTCCTGTGTGGGGATACGGGGATTGCTGCCTGTGCAGGCGTCTCCGATAGCAAGCTCCGCAACTGCGGGAAGCTTGTCAAGGAATTCCTTCTCGTCAATGATGGAATTATCTGCAATAAGCCCTCCTTCTCCGTAATTCTTGATTGCGAGAGGAATATTCAGCATTCTGTTCATATTGCGCAGCTCTTCAATTAAGGATTCAACCAGTTCTTCGGTGGTATTTCCGGGAAGGTTGATAAATCTGGCAATATCTGCATATCTTTCAGAAGCTTCTGCATTTGCCGCATTGAATTTGATTACCTTGGGAAGGTACATTGCGTTTGCAGCCCCGTGGATAATATGTCCGCCGGAGAAAGCAGCGCCGGTCTTGTGTGCCATGGAATGAACAATTCCCAAAAGTGCATTGGAGAATGCCATACCGGCCAGGCACTGGGCGTCATGCATCTGATCGCGGGCGTCCATATCGCCGTCATAGGATTTCTTCAGATAGTCATGAATCATCTTGATGGCATGGAGAGCCAAAGGATCCGTGTAATTGCAGTGAAGCGTGGATACATAGGCTTCTACCGCATGTGTCATGGCATCCATACCTGTATGGGCTACCAGCTTCGGAGGCATTGTCTCCGCAAGGTTAGGATCAACGATGGCAACGTCGGGCGTAATGTTAAAGTCTGCCAGAGGATATTTAATACCCTTCTGATAGTCCGTGATAACTGCAAAAGCGGTAACCTCCGTTGCTGTTCCGGATGTGGAGGAGATAGCACAGAAATGAGCTTTCTGGCGCAGCTCCGGGAACGCAAAAGGAGTAATCAGATCTTCAAAGGTAGTGTCGGGGTATTCGTAGAATGCCCACATGGTCTTGGCTGCATCAATCGGTGAGCCGCCGCCCATGGCAACGATCCAGTCGGGTTCAAATTCCTGCATCATTTTCGCGCCGCGCATAACTGTTTCTACAGAAGGATCGGACTCAACGCCTTCAAAAAGCTTCACTTCCATGCCGGCTTCCTTCAGATATTCTTCAGCCTGTCCGAGGAATCCGCCTCTCTTCATGGAACCGCCGCCAACAACGATGATGGCTTTCTTTCCTTTCAGATTCTTAAGCTCTGCGAGTGATCCCTTTCCATGATATAAGTCACGCGGTAAAGTAAAACGTCCCATTGCTAAAATACCTCCTTAAATTTGTATGATTACCGGGTATGTCATACCCCCCTTGATTGACATCTCGATTTGTTAATATTTTAACACTTTCGGGGTGCAATGTCAATTCAATTGGAGAAAATAAACAAATAAATAAAATTGAATATAAAAAATATTAAATATTTTCAATAAATTATATGATATAAATATCTGGATATTCAAAGTTTTGACGGACAAAAATCGGGAAGAAGAAACATGGTACAACCATATTACCCAAATGCAAATAATATGAAATATATGCGCAGAGAGTTAAAAATACATGGTTTTATCAATATTGAATTATTTTCCTTCCTATAGTATGCTGTTTACAATAGGATACGGGGGAAGCAAAGCATGGATATCAGTGTATTAATCGTAGATGATGACAAATTAGTAGTGGATAAGCTTGTAGAAGGAGTAAACTGGACACAGCTTGGTATCGGCACGGTGCTTACTGCATATAACATCAGGCAGGCCATGGAAATACTGAACGAGGTATCCGTAGATATCCTCCTGTCAGATATTGAGATGCCTCAGGGAAGCGGACTGGAGCTGCTGGAATGGGTACGGAATAAGGAAATACCTGTAGAATGTATTTTTTTAAGCAGCTATGCTTACTTTGCTTACGCACAGAAAGCAATTAATTTAAAGTCAAGGGAGTATATGCTCAAGCCCGTCTCCAACAGGGAACTTGAGGAGGCCTTGAGAAGTATTGTGGAAGTAATTAGCAAGAAACGTGAGGTCCAGGCAGAGGGGCAGGATAAAAGGGCGGCTTTTTGGGAGCGGTATCTGCTGCAGGAAAATGGGAATCCTGCTTTACTGGAAAAGGCATACAGGGATGGAACCTGTTTGGCAGAGACGGAATATAACCTGGAAATTATCAAGGCATTCCCGGATTCCGATATCAGAAAGAAAAAGGATCTGGTGTTGTATCATTTTGTCATTGAAAATATAGCTGCTGAATATCTGGAGGAGCATCAAATCAGTCTGGAGGCGGTTATCAGGGAAAGTGATTACGAGTGGGTGCTGGTTATACGGGGCAGTGGAACGCCGGAGCAGCTGAAGGAGGATTCCATTCAGCTGAAGGCCTGTCTGGAGAAAGCGCTTCATATGAGAGTCTGTATCTATATGGGTTCGCCCGCTTTAGTCCAAAAGCTGGGAGAAAGCAAAAAAATCCTGGAGCAGATGGAACAGGAAGCCGTTCCCGGAGACAGTGGCATGCTGTATGAGGAGGAATGGGACAAAAGGGAAATTGCATATGTATCGCCGCCGTGGGAGATATGGGAAAAAGAAATGACGGCTTCAGATATGATTGAGGATACACAGGAAAAGCTGCTGTGCTTCCTGAAGGATCTCTGGGACAGGAACCAGGTAACGATTTCGGTTTTAGAACAGTTCAGAAGAGAAATGATGCAGATGATTTACCGTTACCTGAATAAGCAGGATGTGCTTATTACCAGGATCTTTGACGGCAAGGAGTTTGACGAGCATTATGAAAAGTCTGTTGCCACGCTTCCTGATATGGAAATGTTTATTAAGTATATATTCGAAAAGCTGGCAGGCTTTCAGCACCAGGATAACCGCCAGGAATCAGTTGTGGAACAGATGAAGCAGTATATTAATGAAAATCTGAAAGAGGATCTTTCCAGGAAGACGCTTGCAAAAGCTGTATATCTTTCTGAAGATTATGTCTCCAAGATTTTTACGAACGTAACAGGAATATCCATTCCCAATTATGTGGCTTCCTGCAGGATGCAGAAGGCGCAGGAGTTTTTGAAGTATTCTTCCCTGACTGTAAGCAAGATAGCCCTGGAGGTGGGGTACAGCAATTTCTCCTATTTCAGCAAAACCTTCCGGGACTATGCGGGATGTACGCCAAATGAGTACAGAAACAGGGTTAAGAATTAGTAGCAGTTAGTTTCTGAACGGTTACAGGAGTTAAGGTCAGTATATTAAAAGAAAAATGATACTGTGGGAAAAACAGACGGCCGGAGAAAATTGTTCATATTCTGAACATATTTCCGGCTGTCTTCTTTTTTTTGTTATTTTCCGGGATTATGCATACTTTAACAATAAATTTTTGCACAGTTTTAATAAAGATTAACATTTTTAAGCTGTGAATAACAAAATTGTGTATTTTTTTATTATTCAGGTCTGCTGAAAAAACCTTTTTTTTGTTAACAGAAGAACTTAGAATTTATAGATAAATTGTTTGTGAAACTGTACAATGTACCCATAAATAAAAACAATTGTTTGTGTAATTGTTCAACAAAACTAATGACTAATATACTGATAGACGGAAAACAGCACAAAAATTGTAAATAAGAGGGAGTGATGAAAAGAGTGGCACGACAGAAATCAGCAGTAAATGTTGCACAGCCGGTCAGTTTCGGAAAGAGGTTAAAAAGAAGCAGTTCCCTGTATTTATTAATGCTTCCTTCTCTTGTGATTATGTTTCTATTTACCTATATACCGATGTACGGCGTAACCATTGCATTTAAGGATTTTACGCCTGCCCGGGGAATTATGGGAAGCAGCTGGGCAGGGCTGAAGTATTTCAGGCAGTATTTTAATTCCTACCAGTTCTGGATTACCATTAAGAATACCCTGGTAATCAGTATCTACAGTATTATTGTTACCTTCCCGCTGCCGATTGCGCTGGCCCTGATGTGCAATCAGATGACAAGAAAAGGGTTTAAAAAGTTTTTCCAGGTATCCACATATCTTCCGCATTTTATATCCACCGTTGTTATGTGCGGTATGATTATCCTCTTCCTGTCTCCCAGCCAGGGGATTATAGCAAAGCTGTTGGGCTATCTTGGAATCACACTTCCCAACCTTATGGGGCAGCCTTCCGCTTTTTCCAGTATTTATGTATGGACGGAAGCATGGCAGCATGTAGGATGGGACAGTATCCTTTATATAGCAGCCCTGTCAGCGGTCGACCCTTCCCTGTATGAAGCGGCTACCATGGACGGCGCAAGCAAATGGCAGAAGCTTGTAAACATCGATATCCCGATGCTTCTTCCTACCGCAACAATTATGTTTATACTCCGTACCGGAAGCATTATGAGCGTTGGATTTGAAAAGGTTTATCTGCTTCAGAATACCCTGAACAGCAGTGCAAGTGAGATTATTTCCACTTATGTGTATAAGATGGGTCTGGTAAGCAGCCAGTATAGCCTGTCGGCGGCAATCGGCCTGTTCAACAACATAATAAACCTGGTATTGCTCCTTTCTGTGAATTATATTTCGAAGAAGATGAGTGATACTTCACTGGTATAGGGGGAAGAAAAATGGCGCGACAAAAAGAAATGGTCAGTACCGGAATAAAAGTCAGAAAATCAGCAAATGACAAAGTATTTGATTTTTTCCTTTATCTCCTGGCAGCTATCATCATAATAATTGTTTTGTATCCGATGTACTTCATTGTTATTGCTTCTATCAGCAATCCGGCGGATGTATCGGCAGGAAATATTGTATTGCTGCCCAAAGGAATCAATTTCAAAGGATATATGAAGCTCGGGGAATATACGCAGCTTTGGGTCGGATATAAGAATACCATACTATATACATTATTAGGGACAGTGCTTTCCCTGGTGGTAAATATTCCGGCCGCGTATGCGCTTTCCAGAAAGGAATTGTGCGGAAAGAAGCTGTTTACAATTTACTACCTGATCCCCATGTTCTTTACAGGCGGCCTGATACCTACCTATCTGGTAGTAAAGGATTTCAACCTGCTTGATAATTTCTGGGTAATGGTAGTTCCATTCTCTGTTATTACTTATTATATTATTGTGGCAAGGACGTTTTTTAACAACAGTATCCCGGATGATTTATGGGAAGCCGCCCAGATTGACGGCTGCGGCAACCTGAATTTCTTCTTCAAAATCGTTCTTCCCCTTTCCAAGGCGGTAATCGCGGTAATCGCGCTGTGGACGGCGGTTGGACAGTGGAATTCCTACTTTAATGCTTTGATTTACCTGAGAAGTCCCGAACTGCAGCCCCTGCAGCTTGTTTTGAGAAATATTCTGATAAGCAACCAGAAAATCAGCGCCATGACCACAGGCGCCGCCGCAGTTGAGGCAAAGCAGATGGCCGACCTGATTAAATATGCAATCATTGTAATATCCTCGGCGCCTATTATGTGTATGTACCCTTTTGTGCAGAAATACTTCAATCAGGGCGTTATGCTTGGTTCCCTGAAGGGATGAGAAAAATTACAGGCAGCCTGTCCGCTGAATGTGCGGACCTGCCTGAACTGTTTCAAAGGTATTACTTGCTTCGTAAGCAAATGTACATTATAAATTGTTATTAAAGAAAAGGAGAGATGAAAATGAGCTATTGGAAAAAAGCACTGAGTATTGGTCTGGCAGCAGTAATGACCGCATCCATGCTTGCAGGCTGCGGCGGAAGCGGCGGAGCTGCAAAGGAGACGGCAGCATCGGGAGGGGATACTGCAGGAACCCAGGCTGCGGCGGATAATACGGCTTCAGAGGATATTCCTACCTATACAATCGCAACTGTTCGCTGGACGGATGCATGGCCTACTGATTTCCTGGAAAGCGGATTTATGAAGGAACTGGAAGAAAAGCATGGAATCAATATTGAGTGGCAGGTTTATTATGACAGTGACTGGCAGGAGCAGAAATCCCTTCTGCTGGCATCCGGGGACCTTCCTGATGCATTCTTTGGTTCCATCTGCCTGAAGGATACGGATATTGCCCAGAATAAGGACTATTTCCTGGAGCTTACCGACCTGATTGATCAGAATATGCCTAACCTGAAAGCAGTTTTTGAAAAAGAACCCGAGCTGCTGGCACGGGCAAAGGATCGTAATGGGGAAATCTACAGCCTTGTAAAGAAGCTGCCCTTAAGGCCTGAGGTATGCGGCAATGTTCTGTATATCAATAAGGACTGGCTGGATAATCTGGGGCTGGAAGTTCCCAAGACCTATGAGGAACTGGAAAGCGTACTGGAAGCATTTGCAACTCAGGATGCGGATGGAGACGGCGATCCCACAAATGAAATCGGAATTACCGGCAATGTAAGCTTATATACCTTAAGTGGATGTTTGAGAAGCTATCTGTCACCCTTTGGTACCATGGTAAGCAGGGATAACAACTATATGGGCCTTGTAGACGGGAAACCTGTATTCATGCCGGTGGAAGAAAACTATAAAGAATCAGTTAAATGGTTCAGCGACATGTATCAGAAGGGAATTATCGACCCTGAGTTCTTTACCCAGGAAGAATCCATGAGAAGAAGTAAACTGCAGGCAGAAGGCGGTTCACAGGTAGGCCTGGTTTCCGCATGGACTGCAGATGCTGAGACAGGTCTGAACGCAGGACAGTTCATTCCTCTTGAAGCCGTTACAGGACCTGATGGAAAACATCATGTTGAAAATGCGCAGAACTTCCTTGATATTTCTGACAGAGAGCTTTTAATCACAAAGAACTGTGAAAATCCTGAGAAGCTTCTTGCATGGGCGGATGATTTCTATACGGATCTGGCTTCACTGCAGACCTTCTACGGCTCCATTCCGGATCAGGTGAAGGATAATGGAGACGGCACTTATGAAGTACTTGTTCCCACTGACGGAAGTTCACTGGATACATCTGCCTGGTCCAATTCCATGCGTGACTTCGGGCCGAAGTATATGAATCCTGAATTCTATGATAAGGTAAGCCTTCCTGCAGACCAAGGCGATGGAATTAAGCTGTCTGAGGACGCTGTCAACGGCAAATATGTTGCTGAGGACAATGTAGTCGCTTTCCCTATGGTAAAATACACAGATGAAGAACTGACACAGCTGACATCTCTTGGTACGGATATTTATAAATACGTGGAAGCACAGTTCGCACACTGGGTAGTTGACGGAGGCATCGATGAAGAATGGGATGCTTACCTGAAACAGCTGGATAACATGGGCTTACAGGATCTGCTGACAATTCAGAACCAGGCTTATGATGCATACCTTGAATCCATGGGCAAATAAATAATTACCGGGTGCATATCCTGTGGGGTGTGCACCCTGTTTTTAGCTGAAGAGCAGAGTAAGAAAGGATAAATTATGATTTCAGAAAAAAACAACTGCCTTATTTACCAATACGATAATGAAACAGTGCAGATCGAAGCATGGGGGAAGAATGCGGTCAGAATAAGGGCCACCATGAATGCTTCTTTTACCGGACATGACTGGGCGCTGGAGGAAAAGCCGGAGAGCCTGGGAGAAATACAGATATATGATGATAAGGATGCATCCGCTGTTGTCTATGCCAATATGTACAGCGGGAAAAATGAATCCTTTGGTTCCCTTACGAACGGGAAAATCACGGCAACAGTCAATGCGGATGGCGTGCTCTCCTTCTATAACCAGGACAAAAAGCTTCTTCTTAAGGAGCAGTGGAAACGGCTGAAGGACACACCCAGTATGCCCTTAAATGTTTACGGTAGGGAATTTAAAGCTGTAGCGGGAGATTCCTTCCGTACAGTTTCCAGGTTTATAGCGGATGATGATGAAAAAATATTCGGAATGGGACAATATCAGCAGAAATATATGAATATGAAGGGCTGTATGCTGGAGCTGGCGCAGAGAAATTCCCAGGTAAGCGTTCCTTTTTATGTGTCCAGTATCGGTTACGGATTCCTATGGAATAATCCGGCGGTAGGCAGGGTAACCTTCGGTATAAACGGTACGGAGTGGCTTGCTGAATGTACGAAGGAGCTGGATTATCTTGTTATTGCAGGAGATACGCCGGCGGAAATAGAAGAAACCTATATGGGGCTTGTAGGTAAAGCGCCCATGATGCCTGATTATGGAATGGGCTTCTGGCAGTGTAAGCTGCGCTATCAGACACAGGAGCAGCTGTTGGAGGTTGCCAGGAAATACAAGTCACTGGGACTTCCTCTGGATGTGATTGTTGTGGACTTCTTCCATTGGACACAACAGGGCGAGTATAAATTTGATGAAAAATACTGGCCGGATGTCCCGGGAATGTGCAGGGAATTAAACGAGATGGGAATCAGGGTTATGGTTTCCGTATGGCCAACCGTGGATTACCGTTCGGAGAATTTCCAGGAAATGATGGAAAAAGGTTATCTGGTACGTACAGAAAGCGGTGTGCGCATTGCCATGACCTGCTTTGGCCAGGAGCTTTTCTTTGATGCTACAAACCCGGATGCCAGAAGCTATGTATGGAGCAAAATCAAACAGAACTACTGGGATAAAGGTGCAAGGCTGTACTGGCTGGATGTGGCGGAGCCGGAATACACTACCTATGACTATTCCAATTACAGATATCAGCTGGGAAGCGTAATGGAGGTAGGAAATATTTATCCGAAAATGTATACACAGGGCTTCTATGAAGGTATGAAGGAGCAGGGGGATGAAATGCCCGTAAACCTGGTTCGTTCCGCCTGGGCCGGCAGTGCGAAGTATGGCGCGCTTGTTTGGTCAGGTGATATTGTCAGCACCTTCGAATGCTTCCGCAGGCAGATGAGGGCGGGGCTTTCCATGGCCATGGCGGGAATACCCTGGTGGACAACCGATATCGGCGGTTTTCACGGCGCCAGAGGGGATGATCCTTCCTTCAGGAAGCTTTTTATCCGCTGGTTCCAGTATGCATGCTTCTGTCCGGTAATGCGCCTCCATGGAAACAGGGAGCCGCAGAAGGGCTTTGAAGGAGATGTGGTATCCGGAATCGGCCTGTTTGGATCAGGGGCGGATAACGAGGTATGGAGCTTCGGGGAGGAAGTTTTTGAAATCTGTAAGAAATATATGTTCCTGAGGGAAGCGCTCAGGCCTTATATAAAAGAACAGATGCTTTTGACCCATGAAAAGGGAACGCCTGTGATGAGACCTCTGTTTTATGATTTCCCTCAGGATAAAAGGGCATGGGAAGTGGATGACACCTATATGTTCGGTATGGACTTCTGCGTGGCACCGGTAATGGAAGAGGATGTATATGAAAGATCCGTATATCTTCCCCTGGGCTGCAGCTGGAAGGACGTATTCAGCGGTATCTGCTATGAAGGCGGGCAGACGGTTACCGTGGATGCCCCCATGGATAAAATTCCGGTGTTTGTAAAGGCCGGAAGCAAATGGGAAATTAATGTGTAAAGTAAACCGTAACTGTAAAGGAACGGGACAGCTGCTGCAAACCAGTAATCGGCAGTCTGGAAACAGTTGCTTTGACTGCGGATAGCGATATAATAGAATTGAAGGAAATGCCTGGCAGGGAATCTTATGTGGTCTTTTTATCCTGCCAGGCAATTTTACTATTCCGGGAGGAAATGACATGGCGGAAAAAAATGAAAAGAAACATAAAAGTATGGGAAAGCTCACCATACAGGTCATGATTCCTGTAATTATTCTGTTTCTTGGAATTCTTGTGGTTATGTTCCAGAGCATGTTTGAAGCCAGACAGCTGGTATACCGTTATATCGAGGACACGGCAAGGCTCTATGTGGAACAGATTAATACGGATATTACCAAAATCAATTATGAAATTGTCACCCTCACGAGTAAAAAGGGGGAAGCGAACAACATACCTGCCGGAGTCAGGCCGGAGGACAGTCAGTATTACCCGATTCTTAATGAATTAGTGGAGCAGAACCGTAATCTGAAAATACGTTATAAGGAGCCATGCTGCTTTTTTGTCTATCTTGAGGAAGCAGATTTATTCATATCCGACAGCGGAAGCGTTTTCAAGGACAGCCAGAAACAGGGGCTCAGCAATGTTCTTATGGAAGAACTGCGAATGAGGAAAGGGGAGAGGACGCCTTATTCGCAATGGTATTTTGTCAATGACGGAGAACAGGATTATGTATTCAGCCGTTTTTCAAAGAATGGGATGACAATGGGGTGCGCAATCAGGCTGGAGGAATTGTTTAATACGCTTCATATCAACAGCCTGGGCTATGAAGGAATTCCATATATCCTGGATAAAGATGGGACAATTTTTGTATCGTCCAGGGACAGGGATAAAATTGATCCGGAGACGCTGAAGCGGATTGCCGGGAAAAGGGCAGGAATCTTTTCGGAGAGCGTAATTTACTCCTTTCCTATCAGCGGAATCATAGGCGAAACCCGGGCATTTCATATAATGATATCACCAAGCGGCGGCATACTTGAAAAAATTATGCGCCTGCAGGTAATTCTTGTATTCCTTTCCATAGGAATTATCGTTGGATGCGCGCTGGTGATCAGGGTATACTATCAGAGTGTCCTCAGGCCTATGAAGCAGTTTGTAAACAGCCTGAAAAATACGGAGGAGGAGCAGTGGATCAATGAAAACGGAAACAACAATATTCTGGAGCTGGAAATGGCAAGCAAGGAGTTCAAGGGACTGCTGCGGAAAATAAAGGCGCTGAAAATCGATATTTATGAGAAGGAGCTTGCCCGCCAGAAAACGGAGCTGGAGGCTATGCAGATGCAGATTAAGCCCCATTTTTATCTGAACTGCCTGAGCCTGATTCACGGAATGGCCGATGTTGCTAAACAGGAAAAAATTGTTTATATAACAGAAATCCTGTCAAATTACATGCGTTATGTCATGAGGGATGCCTTTGAGCCCAGACAGCTGAAGGAGGAAATCGAATTTATCCAAAACTATGTGGAAATTCAACAAATCCGGTATGGAAAAGAGGCATTTTCCTTTGAAGTCATTATGGATAATAATATGGAGGAATATCTTGTTCCCACACTCATCATCCATAATTTTGTGGAAAACGCAATTACTCATGCCGTATCTCTGGATAACCATGTGGAGATTACCTTATACATTGTAAATGAAAATTATGAGGACGGCGAATATCTGTATATTTGTGTTTCCGACACCGGAAAAGGATTCCCGCCGGATATTCTGGAAGCAATTGAGCAGGATAAGCCTATTTATTATAATGACAGGAAGCATATCGGCATTCAGAATTCGCTGAAAAGGCTGAAAATCATGTACGGGGATAAGGCAAAAATAAATTTTACCAATATGGATGAGGGCTATGGAGCTGTTGTTGAAATAACCATTCCAGTGAAGAAGCCATAAAACAGTTAATTATTTCTTCGTGGACAGTAACCTGCGGCTTGCCGGGCGATGCATAAAGGCGCATAAATCAGCCGGTGTGTTTGACTATGCCCATAAAGTATTGTAAACTGAATTGTAGCTGTAAACGATTTGAACAGCTGCACTGAATTTATAACAAAAACGGGAGGGCAGACAAATGAAATTTTCAGAAATGCCTTATGAAAGAGTGGATTTCAATAAGGTAGAGGAAGAATTCAAACAGCTGATGAAGGAGTTTGGGGAGGCTGCTACAGGGGAAGGACAGTTTGCCGTACATCAAAAATACTACCGGCTCAGGGATAAGGTGGATACGATGATGACCATTGCGCAGATCCGCCATGACGTGAATACTGCCGATGCTTTTTACAGCGCGGAGCAGGATTACTATGATGAGCAGAGCCCGAAGTACAGCAACATGATCATTGAATATCAGACACTGCTGTATGATTCCCCTTACAGGAAGGAACTGGAGGAGAAAATAGGGGCCGTGGCCTTTAAGAACATGGAGCTTGCCAGAAAATCCATGGATGAGATATTGATTCCCCTGCTCCAGGAAGAAAACGCGCTTACCACCACCTACGAAAAAATTCCGGCGGAGGCCGAATTTGACTGGGATGGGGAAAAAGTAAATATCTCACGGATCAAGGCCTACATGAAGGATACGGATCGAAGCATCCGGAAGAAGGCCTGGGATAAGCTGTCCGCCTTCTTTTTGGAGCATGAGAAGGAGCTGGACGATATCTATGACAAGCTGGTCAAAAACCGCACGGAGCAGGCCCGGAAAATGGGTTATGAGAACTATGTGGAGCTGGGCTATTACCGCATGGGACGTAACTGCTATGATAAGGATGCGGTGGAAGCCTTCCGGAAGCAGGTAAAGGAGGATTTCGTCCCCTTTGTGGAGAAGCTTCATGACAGAAGGAGAGAGCGTCTGGGCCTGGAGAAGCTTTCCTATATTGATGAGGGTGTTTATTTTAAGGATGGTAATCCCAAGCCCACAGGGACGCCGGAGGAAATCCTGGCGGCAGGGCAGCGGATGTACAGCGAGCTTTCCGTGGAAACAAAGGAATTCTTTGATTTTATGAGGGAAAATGAGCTGTTTGATGTGCTGGGCCGTAAAAATAAGAGGGTGGGAGGCTACATGACCTATCTTCCCGTATATCAGGCGCCCTTTATTTTTGCCAATTTCAATGGGACCAGCGGGGATGTGGATGTGATCACCCATGAATGCGGACATGCATTCCAGGGGTATCTGTCCGGTAAAGATCCCATCCGCGAGCACAGTGATATTACGATGGAGACGGCAGAATGCCATTCCATGTCCATGGAATTTTTCACGGAAAAAATGGATGGACTGGTTTTTCGGAGATAAAGCGGATGCTTACAGGGAAATGCATTTTGAAGATGCGATGATGTTTATTCCCTATGGCTGTATGGTGGATGAGTTCCAGCATATTGTTTACGAAAGCCCTGAGCTGACCCCGGCGGAGAGGAAGGAAGCCTGGAGCAGGCTGGAAAAGGAATATAAGCCTCATCTGGATTACGAAGGAGATCCCTTCTTCGGAAACGGCGGTTTCTGGCAGCAGCAGCACCATATTTACAGCTTCCCCTTCTACTATATTGACTATGTAATTGCACAGACGGTTGCCTTTGAATATAAGCTGTGGATGGATGAGGATTTTGATGCGGCCTGGAAGAGCTATCTGAAGCTGTGCAGGCTGTCCGCTTCGGACTTTTTCACGAACATGATAAAGGATGCGGGGCTGAAGCTTCCCTTTGAGGAAGGCTGTATGAAGGAAATCGCGGAGAAACTGGAAAAGAAGCTGATGAAAGAAGCATAATATTGTATGAATTATATTATCTTGGACCTGGAATGGAATCAGGGAAACGAACAGAGGGAAAAACAGCTGAAGGAGCTGCCGTTTGAAATTATTGAAATCGGTGCGGTGAAATTAAACAGCCGCATGGAAATATGCGACAGCTTCCATGAGCTGATACGGCCGCAGGTTTATAAGGAAATGCATTATATGACAAAGAAGCTCCTCCAGCTTGATATGGATGAGCTTCAGGACGGCCGCGCCTTTCCTGAGGTAATACGCGGTTTCCTTGCCTGGTGCGGGACGGAGGAGTTTATGTTCGGCACCTGGGGGCCGCAGGATTTGACGGAGCTTCAGCGGAATATGAAATATTTCGGTCTGCCACCGCTCAGTCCCAGGCCCCTGAAGTTCTATGATGTCCAGAAGCTGTTCAGCATTGCCTTTGAGGATAAAAAATCCCGCCGCAATCTGGAATATGCGGTGGATTATCTTGCATTATCCAAGGATGTCCCGTTCCACAGGGCATTGAGCGACGCCTACTATACGGGCCGGGTGCTGGAAAGGATCAAGGATCCGCAGGTACTGCAGAAGGTTTCCTTTGACGGCTTCAACGTCCCCCATAATAAGAGGGATGAGATTCATATAGTTTTTGATGATTATGCGAAGTATATTTCCAGGGAGTTCAGTGATAAAGGAGAGCTTCTTGCGGATAAAGAGGTGGCTTCCACAAAGTGCTATCTGTGTCACCGCAACCTGAAAAGAAAAATCAGATGGTTCACTCCCAACGGAAAGCATTATTACAGTGTTTCCTATTGTGAGAAGCATGGATACATGAAAGGGAAAATCCGTATCAGGAAGGCGGATGACGATGGGGTTTATGCGGTAAAGACCATGAAGTTCATTTCCGAGGAGGAGGCCGCTGAGATTTTCCAGAAAAAAGAAAGGGCGCGGGAGATACGCAGGATGAAGCGCCATAAAGAGGCAGCAGGGGATGAATAATCCCCTGCTGTTTTAAGTTCGGTGCGTTAACCGGAAGATAGTTAAGATAATTTCAGTCCCGGATAACCAGGCAGAAGGGATGTCCGCCAGGATCGGGCTGCGTAATCCATTTACTGCCGCCATACTGGGCAGCTGCGGGCCTGGCATCCGGACGGACAGCCTTTACCAATGCTTCATGCAGCGCTTTCTTACCTTTAAAGAAAGAATTAATACCCGTCAGGTCCCTTCGTATATCTGTCAAAATCAATGGTACTGGTTTTCCGCCGTTTGCTGCGTTTCAGGCTGATTTTCCGCCTTTTTCCAAAGCTGTAGTTCCTTATGAGGGAAATGACATATATTATCAGGAACAATACCAGAACAGCGATAGCGACGCCAATCAGGATCAGCTTGATATTAATATAGTAAACCTTTCCCGGAGCAACGCTTGGCTTCGTCGTCTTATCGGAAGCGGTTACCTTCTGAGGGACCATTTCAATGGAGGCGCTTCCGACAAAGATGCCGTTATAGGTAAAATCAATTTTTACCGCAGTCCCCTTTGCGCTGTCGTCATAATTCAGGCTGGATTCCAAATCCTTATAATCCGCGGTGTTGGGGAGGACAATGATATCCGAGGGATTGATGGTGAGCAGCGGAGAAGAATTTCCAAACACATCGCTGTCCGATTCAAAAAAGCTGTTATTCCCCACGGCGTATCTGGTGTCCGCTTCTGAGACATTAACCGCGCGGAAATTGCTGAAACCGTAATTAAACAATTCTATGGTATCCGTGTACTGCGCGGGTGATTCTTCCTTCAGGATTACGCATATGAGCTTGAGCCCGTCCTTCTGCGCGCAGGATACAAGGGTCTGCCTGGCTTCGGAGGTATAACCGGTCTTGCTGCCCACAAGGTATTCGTAGGCATAGGTTTTACCGGGATACAGCTGGTTCTTGCTGTGGATATTCATTTCCTGGCTGACGGTTGCAGAAGCGGGGATGGTGTAATTGGCCGTATCTGACATTTTGCACAGCAGGTCATTGTAAGAAAAAAAAGCGCGTGCGATGAGCGCCAGATCATAGGCCGAGGTGTAGTGATTCTCATCAAAGGTTCCATTCGTGGTCACAAAATGGGAATCCCTGCAGCCAAGCTCCCTGGCTCTCTGATTCATCAGATCCACAAAGGCGCCCATGCTTCCGCTGATGTGTTCGCCGATGGCGTTTCCCACTTCATTGGCGGAGCCTACGAGCAGGCCGTATAGCGACTGCTCCATGGTGATCTGCTCTCCCGGCTTAATGCCGATGTTGGAATCCGTCTGCCAGTCAATGCTTGCGACCGCTTCATTGGAGTAGGTTACAATATCGTCAAGGGGACAGTTCTCGATTGCGATCAGGGCAGTCAGGATTTTCGTAACGCTGGCGGGATAGAGCTGATCATGGATATTTTTTTCATAAAGAATGGCTCCGGTATTGGCTTCCATAATTATGGCAGCCTGTGCCCCGATCAGGGGCCCTGCGGGCCAGTTCTCCCACTCATTGGACTGGACGGGAAGCTCTTTGCGGGCCTCTGCCTCCTCCTGAAAGCTGTTGCCGCCGGCAGCAGGCGCCGCTGCCGCAGTCAGGGGAGCGGAAAGAAAAAGTACCGGTAATAAGAGCAGAGAGGACAGAAAACACACAACGCTGCGGCCTGTCCTGATATGGATAAGAGAAGATAACTTCATTAACATCACCTTTATTCCTGCATAAACGGACCGATGGAGCAAAGGGCTGAAGCATACAGTTTTTCCGTTACCGGGCATTACCGCATTTTATCTGCTAGTATACATTTTTACCGCTTTCATCATACACTATCCGGCAATAAATTTTAAGGGCTTTAAGGAAAAATTCATAAAGTTTATACTGCTGGCGCTGCAGTTCCCGGATTCATGATTATGAGACAGCTTCTTTTCAAGCAGGGGAAGTTAGTGTAAAATAGAAAAGAGAAAATTGTAAGCAAAAAAATAGGGTAAAATCCCGGTAACTGTTCAGCAGGTCAGCGCATTTACAGCGTTGACCGTAAGAAAGTGATTCAAGAGTGCTAAAATCCATCGCCAAAGGCGATTTAGGATGGATTTTAGCAGTAACTGTGAGGGGTACTGAACAGTTACAAATCCCGCATATTGTGGTTTTGTAGCTGGGGAGGTACTGAACGGTTACGCGGGTTCATAAATAAGGAGGAAAGTAATGAGACTGAAAAATGTACCAGGTTCCAGGGAGGTAATCGCAGAGAGCCGTTTTGTGATACATAACCCGGAGGAGAACAAGGGAAAATGGGCCGGGGTGTTCGGAAATGATGCGCCGCTTCATATTGAAATAGGAATGGGCAAGGGCAGGTTCCTTATGGATATGGCAAAGCTGCACCCGGAGGTGAATTATGTGGGAATTGAGAAATATTCCAGCGTGCTGCTGCGAGCCATACAGAAGATGGAGGAGGAAGAGCTTCCCAATGTCAGGTTTATCCGCATGGACGCGGAAGAAATCACCAATGTGTTCGGCAGGGGAGAGGTGGAGCGGATTTATCTGAATTTTTCCGATCCCTGGCCGAAGGACAGGCATGCGAAGCGGCGTCTGCCTTCCAGGCAGTTTCTGGCGCGGTATGATGAAATCCTGAAAAAGGATGGGACAATAGAGTTTAAGACGGACAACAGGCTGCTCTTTGATTTTGCGCTGGAGGAGCTGGAGCCGGCAGGCTGGAGGGCGGATGTTGTGACATTCGATCTGCATGGGGATGAGAAGCTTGTGCAGGGGAATGTGATGACGGAATATGAAGAACGCTTTTCCTCCATGGGAAATCCGATTTGTAAATATATTATCAGAAGGTAATGCCCGTCATATTTTTTCTGGTGATTCACAGGCATTTTATGTATTTTCCCCAAGAGCATTCCCCCACAGGAGGAGTGCTTTTTGTGTATTTTAACAATTTTTCTCCTTGCAAAGCGGAATTATATGTAATATGCTAAAGGCATGGGAAAATCCATTGGATTTTCCGCCAGTAAGACCGTCCTGGTATGGAAACAATAAAAACGGTCAAGACTATAATAACAAAAGAGTCATAGGACAAGGAGGCAGACAAATGGAATATAAATTTACATCAGCAGATTTTGAGAAGGAAGTGCTGCAATCGGACAAGCCGGTGCTTGTGGATTTCTTTGCAGACTGGTGCGGCCCCTGTAAGATGATGGCGCCGGTGGTGGAGCAGCTGGCGGAGGAACTGGAAGGGAAAGCCAAGGTCGGCAAGCTGAATATTGATGAGAATATGGACATCGCTGAGAAATACCGTGTTATGAATATTCCCACCTTCCTTATTTTCAAGGACGGGCAGGAGAAGGAAAGAATTGTTGGCGCAGTATCCAAGAATGAATTGAAAAACAAACTGGAGCAGACGTTGGCTTAACAGCCAGCGTCCGTTTTCTCATGGCGTTATGCCGTGTTTTGGAAGGTAAGCCGCGGCGGTGAGGAGCCGGGCGGTTATGAGTTTAAAGTTGAGGGGAAATGGGTTTATGTACATACTCTTTTGCTGTGGGTGCTTTTAACGGACAGGTCACATTGGAAATCGTCCTGTTTGGAATCGTCATTGCGGGGCGGTCTATGCCTTCTGCTGCAAATTTCTGGACTACAGCCCGGGAAGGACTGGATGATACTGAAGAAATCAGGATACATCCTCGCTTATCTTGGGGTTCTTATCTGGAAATCATCAAAGCCAATGCGGCAACTCTCAAGCTTATTGTTTCTCCCATACCAGAGTCCATCCTGTAATCGTCCGCTTCCGCGCGGATTTAAGGACAAGGACGGCCCGTGCTGCTAATTCCATCACGCTTACGCGGGGACGATCACAGTAGCCCTGGAGGATAATGAATATACGGTACACTGTCTGGACAGGCGCTTTGGCGAAGGCCTTGCGGACAGTTCCTTTGTGCGTTTGCTGCACAAAATAGAAGGGCAGGTGGCACAATGACCGGTTTGGAGCAGGCATATGAAACAGTATTTACGGCGGCGCTTGTCTTTCTGGGAGTCATGCTGCTGCTGTGCCTGATAAGGGCGGTGCGCGGGCCGCGTGTGGCGGACCGGCTGGTGGCCGTGAATATGATGGGAACCATGGTTATGGTTATGATAGCTATCCTTGCCCTCCTGATGAAGGAAGGCTATCTGGTGGATATCTGTATCATTTACGCCATGATAAGCTTTCTGGCAGTAATCGTACTGACCAAGGTTTATATGGGCGTTTACCGCGAAAGGAAGGATCGGGAAAAAGAGGAAGGTAAGGAGGAAGCGGCTCATGAATCTTGAAATACTCCGTTTTATTATAGGAACCATTGTCCTGATAATCGGCCTGCTTACCTTTGCCCTTGAGGTTTTCGGTTCCTATCGTTATGAATTTGTACTCAACAGGATGCATGCGGCGGCGCTGGGGGATACCTGGGAATCGGGATATCGCTCACGGGGCTGATTATTTTGGGACTGAATTTTACCAGCCTGAAAATGCTGCTTGTCATCGTTTTTTTATGGTTTGCGTCTCCGGTTTCTTCTCATCTGATCTCCCGTCTGGAGGTCATGACGGATGAAACGCTGCCGGAACACTGCGAGCTTGATTACCTGAAAGAGGAAGAGCGGGAAGAAGCTTAAGGAAATAGGAAGGAGATTGCTATGCAGACATTTACATATCTGTTGATGGGCTTTCTGGTGATTTGCGCGGTTTCTGTGAGCTTTTCCAAAAACCTGCTTAATTCCATCCTGATATTCATGTCCTACAGCCTGGTCATGTCGATTATATGGATTCTCCTGGAATCGCCGGATCTGGCAATTACGGAGGCCGCCGTAGGGGCCGGCGTCACCAGCGTGCTTTTCTTTGTAACGCTGAAAAAAATCCATGCAATCCGGAGGGAGGACGACGAAAATGACGGAAAAGAATAGTAGCCGTTTTTCCCGGTGGTTTTATGGGGAAGAGGATCCGTTGCTGGGACGGGTGGAAATGCAGCCGCAGAAGGAATATGTGGAAGAGGAAGCCAGCGTCCAGGAAAGGATGAGGGAGCATCAGCAGCTGCAGGAAAAAGTATATGATATGGAGCATAACAAGAAGCTCCTACTTTTTAATAAGGCCTACCGTGTGATGGCGGTGGTTTTCTGTATCTGCCTCATTGCCATTATGCTTGTGGCGGTTTCCTATCTTCCCAGGACGGGAAATGCGGCCAATCCTGACAACAATGAGGTTTCGGAGCGGTATATCACAAAGGGGCTTCAGGAAACAGGGGCGGTGAATATCGTTACGGGAATGATCCTGGATTACCGTGCCTTTGATACCTTCGGCGAATCCAATGTGCTTTTTATTGCAACGATTACGGTGCTGATTCTGCTGCGTATTGATAAAAAGGAGAAGAAAGAGGGCGACAGTCCCGATTCTTCCATGACCCAGTCGGAGGCCGAAGCCAACGACAGGATCTATGAGCCAAAAAATGATCTGATTCTGCAGAAGGTGGCGGGCTTTCTTGTTCCGCTCATCATGATTTTCGGTATTTATGTCATACTGAACGGACATCTGTCCCCCGGCGGCGGTTTTTCCGGCGGCGCGATTATCGGTGCGGGACTGATTTTATACCTGAATGCTTTCGGTTTTGCCAAAACGGAGCGGTTTTTTACTGAAAAAACCTATAAGTGGATCTGCTTCGGCGCGCTGACCTGTTACTGCCTGGCCAAAAGCTATTCCTTTTACATGGGAGCCAATCATCTTGAAAGCGGGATTCCGCTGGGGACGCCGGGGGCTATTTTAAGCAGCGGGCTGATACTGGTCCTGAATATCTGCGTCGGCCTGGTGGTGACCTGCACCATGTACGCATTTTATGCCTTATTCCGGAAGGGGGGATTCTAGGATGGGCGGGAACCTGTTATCCAACTATGGCGAAGCCATTGCCATGATCCTGTTCGGCATCGGATTCTCCAATCTTCTTCTTCAGAAGAACCTGATTAAAAAAATAATCGGCCTTAACATCATGGATACCGCCGTTTACCTGTTCCTTGCGGAAAAAGGCTTTATCATGGGGCGCAAGGCGCCCATCGTAGTGGACGGAATCCAGGCGGTGGAGAACTATATCAATCCGGTGCCCAGCGGGCTGGTGCTCACGGGAATCGTGGTTTCCGTATCCGTTACAGCGCTGATGCTCTCCCTCACCATCCGGCTGTACCGCAGGTACCATACGCTGGATTTGGATGAAATTTCGGCCAGGCTGAAAAAGGAGGGGCTGTAAATGGATTTTGTACAGAATTTTCCCTTCTTCTCGATTTTTTTATCCATGTTCTCAGGAACGGTGAGCTCGGTGCTCCCGGCGAAGGCCGCCAAATGGGTGAATACCTTCGTTATCGGCGCCGTGGGCTGTATGTCGGCTGTTCTGCTGGTGTATCTCATGGGAAAAGGCGCCAGCTATACTTATATGATGGGACATTTCCCGGCTCCCTGGGGAAACGAAATCCGGGCGGGCGTCCTGGAAGCGGGCATGGCGCTGTTTTTCTGTGTTATCATGCTGCTTTCCATGATGGGCGGCCGGAAGAAGCTGTTAGGCGAGGTGGAATACAGCAAGCATAACCTGTATTACATTCTTACCGACCTGCTTTTAAGCTCCCTGCTGGCGCTGGTATATACAAACGACCTGTTCACCGCCTATGTATTCGTGGAAATCAACACCATTTCCGCCTGCGGGCTGATTATGATCCGGCAGAACGGACGGACGATAGAGGCGGCGGTAAGGTATATGATAATGAGCCTTTTGGGAAGCGGCCTCCTCCTGGTGGGCATTTCCATGCTCTATGATATGACAGGGCATCTGCTCATGAGCAATATCAAGGAGAGCGTGGGTGAAATCGTGGCCCATGGGGAATATCAGGTTCCGCTGGTGGTAACTATCGGCCTTATCTGTGTTGGCCTTGCCATAAAAGCGCGCTGTTCCCTTTCCATTCCTGGCTTCCGGATGCCTACGGCTATTCCACGGTATCCTCTGCGGCCATGCTGTCCAGCCTGGTATCCAAGGGGTATATTTTCCTGCTGATCAAAATCTTCTACCGGGTAATCGGATTTGATATTATTGCGGGAAATAAAATCATAAACGTGCTGTTTGTTTTCGGCCTGATGGGAATGATATTCGGTTCCTTAAGCGCTATCAAGGAAAATGACATCCGGCGGATGATTTCTTTTTCCAGTGTGGCGCAGATAGGTTATATTTATATGGGCTTCGGGCTGGGAACCGAGCTGGGGATGGTAGCGAGCATTTTCCACATCCTTTCCCATGCGGCAACCAAATCCCTGCTGTTTATTTCGGCCATCGGCCTGACGGACGTATCAAAGGGCAGCAGGAAGTTCCAGGATCTGACGGGAGCCGCCTACCGCCATAAAATTGCGGGCATCGGCTTTACCGTGGGCTCCCTGTCCATGGTTGGCATGCCGCTGTTTTCCGGGTTTGTGAGCAAGCTGCTGTTTGCCCAGGCTTCCATCGGCCATGCTTATAAAATGCTTCCCGCATTGATCGTGCTTGGCATCAGTACTATTTTGAATGCAATCTATTTCATGAAGACCGTGATCCGTATTTTCGTTCCGGAAAGACGGTCCGACTGTGAAGTGATTACCATAAAAAGTGAAAAAACCTATGCGCTGACCATCGTACTTTTTATCGCTTTGAACATTGCGCTGGGCATGCTGTCCCAGCCCATTGTGGAGTGGATAAAAATGGGGCTGGATATGTTTGCATAGATATAGGAACAGGTGACTGTTCAGACAGGAGCTTCATATGAAGGAATCAGGCATGCTTCTTTTCCCCATTTTTTTCCCGATTATCCTGGGGACTTTGCTGCTGTTTATGAAGAAAACTACAAAGAGAAAAACAATGGTGCTTATTACGGCCGCGGGCCTGCTTGTAACGGCGCTTGCTGTTATCTGCGTGCTTGCGCAGGGTGAGGCAGCCTTTACGTTGTTTCAGCTGACGACCCTGCTTCCCATCTATTTTAAGGCGGATGCAGTGGGCAGGCTGTTTGTATCGGTGGTAACCATTGTGTGGGTGCTGGCCGGGATCTATGGATTCCGGTATATGGAGCATGAGGACTGTAATAAAAGGTATTTCGGCTTTTACCTTATTGTGTATGGAATTCTGGTGGGGCTGGATTTTTCAGGAAACCTGATTACCTTTTATCTGTTTTATGAGTGTATGACGCTGCTTTCCCTGCCGCTGGTATTCCATTCCCGGACACGGGAAGCAGTTATGGCGGGATTGAAATATCTGTTTTATTCGCTGTGCGGCGCATATCTGGCACTGTTCGGCCTGTACTTTATCAACCGTTACGGCAACACGCTGACCTTTACGCCGGGCGGCGTGCTGGATCCTTCCCTGGTTACGGGACATGAGGCGCTGCTTCTTGTGGTGGCCTTCCTCATGCTGCTGGGCTTCGGCGTAAAGGCGGGACTGTTTCCCATGCAGGGCTGGCTTCCGGCGGCCCATCCCGTGGCGCCCGCCCCGGCATCGGCGGTTCTTTCCGGCATTATCGTGAAGTCCGGCGTTCTTGGAATTATCCGTGTCATTTATTTTATCTTCGGCGCACAGTTCCTGCATGGAACATGGGTGCAGAAGGTGTTTCTCACACTGACGCTGGTTACGGTTTTCTTAGGATCCATGCTGGCTTATATGGAAAAAGGCCTGAAAAAAAGGCTGGCGTATTCCACGGTAAGCCAGGTTTCCTATATCCTGTTCGGCCTGGCGCTTCTCAATCCTGCGGGAATGACCGGGGCGCTGCTGCATGTCATATTCCATGCAATGATTAAATCCGGCCTGTTCCTTTGTGCCGGGGCCATTATCTTCCGTACGGGAAAGCGTCAGGTATCCCAGCTTAAGGGAATCGGAAAAGAAATGCCGGTAACCATCGGCTGTATGACGCTTCTGTCCCTGGCGCTGATTGGTATTCCGCCGGCCAGCGGGTTTGTGAGCAAATGGTACCTCGCTGAGGGAGCGCTTGCCTCGGATACCGGAATATTCAGCTGGCTGGGCCCTGTGGTGCTTCTGCTGTCCGCCCTGCTTACAGCGGGCTATCTGCTTCCCATTCCCATGAAGGGATTTTTTCCGGGAGAGGAAGAGGAGAAGACAGGCTTTGAGAAAAAGGAAGTGGATTCCGTTATGCTTGTGCCCCTGCTGATACTGGCAATACTGGCCGTAGTGCTGGGAATGTTCCCAGGCGGCCTGCTTTCCTGTATTGCAGGGATTACCGGCCAGCTGTTTACGGCCTGATGTGGTATCCAAAACAGATAAAAAAGTGGAAATTGCTGCCGCAGCCCGGGTATCCGGACTGTTATCAGCTGTTTAATACCTTCACAGTTATGAAAGGTGTTCATCTATGAAACCAGAAATGATGCTTGTGGCCATACTCCTGCCTGTGCTGGGCGGGGCGGTAGTGCCGCTGATACCCTTTAAAAAAAGAATCCATATGGAAATATACATTGAGTCGGTGGTGGTGCTGGCCACTCTGATTGTGGCGGGCCTGCTGGTTAACAGGCCGTCGGAGCCGTTTCCCATCGTCCGGTTTGTGAACAATCTTTCCCTTTCCCTGGAAATCGACGGACTGTCCATGGTATTTGCAGGACTGGTGGCGGCTTTATGGCCTCTTGCCACACTGTATTCTTTTGAATATATGAAGCATGAAAAGAGGGAACGGTTCTTTTTCATGTTTTATACAATCACCTATGGAATTACGCTGGGTATTGCATTTGCAGAGGATATGCTCACCATGTATTTCTTCTATGAGCTTCTGACCATGGTGACGGTGCCCCTGGTGCTCCATACGCTGACAAGGGAGGCAATTCTTGCCAGCCGGAAATACCTGTATTATTCCCTGGGCGGAGCTGCTTTTGCTTTTATCGGGCTGATTTTCCTGCTGACCTATGGGACCACGATCAATTTTACCTTCGGAGGCGTGCTTGATCCGGCGGTAATCAGCGGTGATAAGAGGACACTTCTTCTGCTGATATATGTGATTGCCTTCTGCGGCTTCGGGGTGAAGGCGGCGGTAAGCCCGTTTAATTCCTGGCTCCCCCAGGCAGGCGTGGCTCCCACGCCGGTAACAGCGCTGCTGCATGCGGTGGCGGTGGTGAAGGCGGGGGCGTTTGCCATTATCAGGCTGACCTTTTACAGCTTCGGCCCTGACTTTATCAGAGGCAGCTGGGCGCAGAACGTGGTGATGGGAATCGTTATATTTACAATCGTATACGGCTGCAGCCGGGCGCTGAAGGAAACGCACCTGAAGCGGAGGCTGGCCTATTCCACCATCAGCAACCTTTCTTATATCCTTTTCGGGGTCTGTATTATGACGCCCATGGGACTGGTGGGGGCTTTAAGCCATATGGTATTCCATGCGGTAATGAAAATCTGCTCCTTCTTCTGCGTGGGGGCGGTAATGTATAAAACGGGAAAACAGTATGTGCATGAAATTGACGGCTTCGGCAGGAGGATGCCGGTGGTATTCGGAATTTTTACCATAGCTTCCCTGGGTCTTATGGGCGTGCCCGGGCTGGCCGGCTTTATAAGCAAGTGGAACCTGGCTTCCGCTGCGGTGATGAGCGATAACGTATTGGCATATGTGGGAATAGGCGCGCTTTTGGTTTCCGCGCTTCTGACGGCTATCTATATGCTTTCCATTGTGATCCGGGCTTTCTTCCCCTATAAGGAAAAAGAGTGCAGTATACCGGAGGAAACGGCGGATCCGGGATGGATGATGCTGGTGCCTTTGTGTATTTTCGCAGGAGCCATTATCTACTTCGGGCTGCATTCCGCGCCGATTGTAGACTTTTTTACACAGATTGCAGGCGGCAATATATAAGAATTGGAGGAACTGTCAATGACTGGTGATTATATGCTTCTGCTGAGCCTGTGCATTCCCTTCGCGGGGGCGCTGGTGACTTTGCTGCTTCGCGGCGGGGAAAAGGGTGCGGGAGAGAGCAGCGATGGAAAAAAGAAAAGGGATATATGGACCGGTCTGATAACCGCTGCGGAAATGCTGATTTTTGCCTCCCTGTTCGTAATATTTCTTGCAGGCGGCAGGACGGGTATCGCCTTCGACTTCCAATGGGAAGGCTTCTGCGGCCTGGGGCTGCATCTGTGCATGGACGGCTTCCGGGCGCTGTACTGCCTGGTGGCCTCTCTGATGTGGATGATGACCTCCTTTTTTTCCATGGAGTATATGGAAAGCTATACGTCCAGGAACCGGTATCGTTTTTTTACCCTGCTGACCCTGGGGGCGACGGTGGGCGTGTTCCTTTCCGCGGATTTATATACGGCTTTTATATTCTTTGAAATTATGTCCTTTACCTCTTACACCTGGGTGGCGCATGAGGAGACGAAGGAAGCGCTGCGGGCGGCGGAAACCTATCTGGCTGTGGCGGTAATCGGCGGGCTGGTAATGCTGATGGGGCTGTTTATCCTTTACCGTGAGCTGGGAACACTGGAAATTACGGCGCTGGCGGAGGCGGTGCGCAGCCATACGCTGGCAGGGGAGAGCGGGGCGGTCCGCTACCGGAACCTTTTTATCGGGGCATCCTGTCTGCTGTTTGGCTTCGGCGCCAAGGCCGGTGTATTCCCGCTTCACATCTGGCTTCCCAAGGCCCATCCGGTAGCTCCTGCGCCGGCTTCCGCGCTGCTTTCGGGGATTCTTACCAAGGCGGGGATTTTCGGTGTCCTGGTGGTCAGCTGCAGCCTTCTGCAGTTTGATGTGAGATGGGGTGCGCTCATTCTGTTCCTGGGCGTCCTGACTATGTTTACAGGGGCGCTGCTGGCTTTGTTTTCCGTGAACCTGAAACGGACGCTGGCCTGCTCCTCCGTATCCCAAATCGGTTTTATCCTGATTGGCATCGGCATGCAGGGACTGCTGGGGGAAGAAGGAAGCCTGGCGATCCGGGGCAGCCTGCTCCATATGGTAAACCACTCGCTGATTAAGCTGGTTCTGTTTATGGCGGCCGGCGTAGTGTTCATGAACCTTCATAAACTGAATCTGAATGAAATCAGAGGGTTTGGCAGGAAAAAACCTCTTTTAAATGCCTGCTTTCTCATGGGGGCGCTGGGAATCGGCGGCGTGCCGCTGTGGAACGGCTACACCAGCAAAACGCTGCTTCATGAATCCATCGTGGAATACCGGCTCCTGCTGGCATCGGCAAATGCGGGCGTGCCGGCGGGCGGCGCCCATGCGGCCCATGCTGTGGCAGAGCTTTCCCGTGCAGGAATTGCAGGCAGTCCGGCGGCGGGCAGTGTGCTTTCCTTCTTTACAGGCCCTTTATGGATGGGGATTGTGGAATGGGTCTTTTTAATCAGCGGCGGGCTGACTGTGGCTTATATGCTGAAGTTGTATATTTGCCTGTTTCTGGAGAAGAATGCTGATAAAGACAGGCAGAAGGAATTCGAGGGTATGGGGCGCTATATGAATGGAATCAGCAGCTTCGCCCTGGCAGGCAGCGCCGTGCTGCTTCCCCTGTTGGGACTTCTGCCTCATCTGATTACCGACCGACTGGCGGATATGTCCTCTGCATTTCTGAATGCGCAGCAGCCGGAGGCTGTGGTGGCCTATTTCTCTCTCGTAAACCTGAAGGGCGCGGGCATCTCCCTTATCATCGGGATCCTGCTGTACCTGACAGTGGTGCGTAAGTGGATGCTGTGTGTGAGAGAAGGACAGTCGGTTTACGTTGAGCGCTGGCCTTCCTGGCTGGATTTGGAGGACAGGATTTACCGTCCGGTGCTGCAAAAGCTCCTTCCCCTGTTGTTCGGAAGTATCTGCCGCATCGCAGACAGGCTGGTGGACTCTTTAGTGGTACTGTTGAGAAAGACTATATACAGAGACAGTAAAATACCCCATGAATTAAAGGAGGGAACAGCGCTTACCCATATCGTGGGAAGCGTGCTTGATGGTGTGACGGATTACTTCAACCACCCGGATGCGACGGAAGAGGAGCTGGCGGAGGAGGAGTATATCCGGCAGCATATGGATGGTAAGTATGAGCATAAGCTGGCTATGGTACATGATGATCTGCAGGAGAACGGGACGATTATAAGGAGGAGTCTTTCTTTTGGGCTGTTTCTGGCGTGCTTTGGGTTGCTGCTGACGTTGTTGTATATGTTGATTGACTGAAGGTATGTTGGAGAATTATATTTATACTGATATCATTTTATCAGTGCTGCAGGAGGAAAATAATGAAGCTATCTTTAAAAAACATAGGTAAAATAGAAACAGCTTCAGTTGAAATCAACGGGATTACAGTGATAGCTGGTGAAAATAATACCGGGAAGAGTACTGTTGGCCGGGCGCTTTTTGCAGTATTCAATAGTTTTTATAATATTCAAAAACAGATTGAGTCTGAACGAGTGCAAAATATCGAGAATCTAATCGATATGATGTATCGAAATGTGACCAACCGATATACCCGCAGATTTGACAGCGGGGAGATTGCACAAAAAATTGTTGCACAAATTTATTTATATAAGGACGATACCGAGGCTGTTAAAGATATAATTGTAAAAAACATTCTTCAATATGATGAAAATTTTGAAAAGCACATTGATGATAACAGTATTGATGAATATATCGTAAGAATAAAAGATGGGTTAAATGTCGCGGACCTTGATATTTTTAAATCTGTGCTTGAAAAAAAGCTGGATGCTGAATTTGCCGGAGAGGTCAACAATATTTTTACGGATAAAACAGGTGAGATCGTTCTATCCATTAAAGATACAAATATTATTGTCACAATTGAAGATAATGCCGTTAAAAGTGTCGTCGGAAAAATTGACCTTCATACACAAACAGTTTATATTGATGATCCATTTGTAATAGATGAGGTTCGGTACACCTATGGAATTGACAACAGTTCTTTGGATCATCGTGGATATTTACGAAAAGCTCAATTAAGGAAAAATAATGCAAATCTTATTGATGAAATTATCGCCAGCAATAAAATTGGATAATATATATCGAAAAATATCAACGGTTATCAGGGATATTGTTAAAAATAAGCGTTCCGGCCTGGGTTATCAGCGAAAGAACACCGATAAAGTCCTTGATGTAAAGAATCTTTCCACCGGATTTAAAACCTTTGCTATTCTTAAAACACTGTTGATGAACAGTACTATAGAATATAATGGTAAGATTATTCTGGATGAACCGGAAATTCACCTGCATCCGGAATGGCAGCTTTTGTTTGCTGAACTTATTGTATTAATTCAGAAGGAGTTTGGCGTACACATTCTCTTGAATACACATAGCCCATATTTTTTGAATGCAATAGAAGTTTATGCGGTTAAGTATGGAATAAATGACAGATGTAAGTATTATCTGGCAAGTTCTCAGGATGATATCTCAACTATCGGGGATGTGACAAATAATATTGAGTTAATCTATAGCAAGTTAGCCAGACCTCTGCAGGAACTGGAGAATGAGATAGGCCGTTTATGATAGATTTATAAAAAGTCAAATGGATGCGTGATTTTATCCATTTGACTTTTTATTTTTATTGAAAAAACTAACTCAATTCCTGTCCCTCACCAATAATACCACACACAAGTACCGATCTGGGATTCATAACATACACACTTTTATCCAGAATCTCTTCCTCGGTAATCACCGACATATCTCCACGTCCGGTATCGACAGCGGGAATCCAGTATTTTGAAGAAGGCAGCGCAGGCAGTTCTATCTGCAGAGGCTTCCAGAAGGTATTGATCCCCAGGTAAACGATATCATCCCGTCCCGTGGAATCGATTCCTGAAAACATGACACCCAAAAACCTGGTATCCCATACATAGCTGCTGTCCCAGGCCTTTATGCAGTGCAGGCTCATGGGAGGAAAACCGCAGCTGCAGGGCGCGGTATTTCCCCGGATGACGGAGTGCTGCTGGCGGAAGGCTATCATATACCGGAAAAATTCAAAAATTTCTTTGTTTTTTTCCAGCAAAGACCAGTCCAGCCAGGATATTTCATTATCCTGGCAGTAGGAATTGTTGTTTCCAAACTGCGTGTTTCCGAATTCATCACCGGCAAGGAACATGGGGGTCCCCCGGCTGCACATAAGAACGGCGCAGGCATTTTTTATCATGCGGAAACGCAGATCCATGATTTCTTCATTGTTTGTCGGGCCTTCATAACCGCAGTTCCAGCTCCGGTTATCATCGGCGCCGTCCGTATTGTTCCAGCCATTTGCCTCATTATGTTTGGTACTATAGGAATAGAGATCATACAATGTAAATCCATCGTGGCAGGTCAGGAAGTTGACGGAAGCATTATAGCCCCGCTTATCCGGGGGATATAGGTCAGGGGAACCCATAATGCGCTGTGCGGCAGCAGCAGCGTAGCCCTCGTCCCCTTTCAGAAAGCTTCTGATATCATCCCTGTATTTTCCATTCCATTCCGCCCAGCGGTTCCAGGATGGGAAGGAGCCAACCTGATAAAGCCCGCCCGCATCCCAGGCCTCCGCAATCAGATCCACATTTCCCAGGATGGGATCGTAGGCCAGGCTTTCCAGAAGCGGCGGCCTGCTCATTGGTGCCGCGTCCTCGCTCCTTCCCAGAATAGACGCCAGATCAAAACGGAAACCATCCACCCGGTAATTAATGACCCAGTACCGCAGGCAGTCCAGAATCATCTGCCGGACAATGGGATGATTGCAGTTAAGCGTATTGCCGCAGCCGCTGAAGTTATAATAATGGCCATCCGGTGTGAGCATGTAATAAATATTATTATCAAGGCCTTTAAATGAAAAGTAGGGACCCAATTCATTTCCTTCCGCCGTATGGTTGAATACTACATCAAGAATGACTTCGATTCCATTTTCATTCAGGGCCTTTATGAGTTTTTTCAGCTCCAGCCCTTCCTGATTGTATTCGATCTGGGCAGTATAGCTGGTATTCGGCGCAAAAAAGCATACCGGGTTATAGCCCCAGTAATCCAGCAGCTTCCGGCCGTTTACCTCTCTGCAGCCGTTCATTTCATCAAATTCAAAAATCGGCATCAGCTCCACCGCATTGATTCCCAGTTCTTTCAGATAGGGGATTTTTTCCATAAGACCTGCAAAGGTTCCGGGATTGTGCACTCCGGAGGAGGAATGCCTGGTAAAGCCCCTCACATGCAGCTCGTAAATAATATTATCCTTCATGGGAATCAGAGGCTGTTTGCTGTTTCCCCAGTCAAAGTTATTTCTCACGACACGGGATTTATACTGGCAGTTCTGCGTACAGGGAAGGTGGATGCCCCATTCGCTCTGCCCGGTAACAGCCTTTGCATAAGGGTCAAGAATATATTTTGTCTTATCGTAAATCAGGCCTTTCTCCGGCTGATAGGGACCGTCCAGACGGTAAGCATACTCAAACTCATCAATTTTCAGTCCAAAGACGATCATGGAAAAAACATTGCCGATCCGGTAGTGTTCCGGAAAAGGAATACTTGCGAATGGCTCTGAGGATTTCCGGTGGAATAAAAGAAGCTCACAGGAGGTGGCGCCGTGGGAAGCCAGCGTAAAGTTTACCCCTCCGGGCAGCGCTGAAGCTCCATTCACCTCATAAAAGCCGGGCCGCACATCATAGCCGTTGATTTTATCCAAAGGCTTCAGATTGGACGATATTTCTTCGCCAGTGATGCTTTCCAGCAGATAAGCGGAACCGGGCTGGGCGGTAGTGATAAGTGGTGTATTTTCATGCGGCGGGAACTGCGGATCTGTGGATTGGGACATGTTTTTCATAGACGGTACCTCCCGGTGGTGGGGTGTTGGGGAATTTATTATCGGGTGTAAATATATGCCGCTGTTTCAGGGTTAAAAAAGCTACCGGCGGCAATAAGGATGACGCGCCGGCCGAAATGCGGTAACTATTGGGATATTAGTATTATATCCTTTACAGGGATGTTCTACAACCGATAAATATAAAACGAAATTTTTATAAAATGATTAAAAAGGTAATGAATAACAAAAACCCTTGAAAACAATAAGTTTTCAAGGGTTTTCTGTAGTCGAAGCGACGTGATTCGAACACGCGACCTCTGCGTCCCGAACGCAGCGCTCTACCAAACTGAGCCACGCTTCGAACTAGACTTTATCAAGCCCTTCAATAATACAAAATATAGAGGAAAATGTCAATGGGTTTTTTGAAATATCTTTAAATTGGCTGATGTGGATAATAGACAAGCCATGGGTTGCTGTTGGGTATAGGAGCAAACAGTAAAATAAAGTTTTCTTACCCTCAAAGAACAAAATTTTCCGCGGTGAACAAATTTTTCCTCTCTATAAATTTTTTGAAGCCGCATAAATTCCTGGAAAATTTCCCTTCCCGCACATTCTGTTCCCTCCAGAAATTTCTGGCAGTTGAAAAAAACGCGTACTTCATATATATTGAGCCCAACAATCAGACGTCTGAAATGTGAAAAGCCAAAGGAGAACACAAACACAGCAGGAGGAGAGATGAAGAAAAAAGAAAAGAAAGAAAATACCGGTAAAAAGAAGGGACTGGTCCAGCGTTATGGTAAAGGTGTATTAAAAGAAAATATACAGATATATGGAATGATGCTGCCTACCCTGCTGCTAATACTGATTTTCTGTTATATACCAATGTACGGCCTGATAATTGCATTTCAGGATTACGTGCCGGGTTCCGCATTCCTGGGACCGGAGGTGAAATGGGTAGGGCTGAAATGGTTTCAGAAATTTATATCCGGCCATTATTTTTCACGCCTGATAAGAAATACCCTGGTCCTGAGCGGCCTGAACCTGTTATTTGGTTTTACAGCTCCGATCCTGTTTGCTCTTTTGCTGGACCAGCTGCGGCACCAGAAATTTAAAAAATTCGTGCAGACTGCCAGCTATATGCCTTATTTTATTTCCACTGTAGTGGTGGCCGGTATGGTAATTTCTTTTATAGATGTGGACGGACTGATCACGAATGTGTTAGTACACTTTGGGATGGCCGGCAAAAATTATCATGTGGAGCCCGGCGCATTTCCCTGGGTGTATACCATAACAAATGTGTGGAAGGGCTTTGGATTTGCGAGTATACTTTACTGCTCCATTATTTCATCCATAGACCCGGGGCTTTATGAAGCCGCCAAGCTGGACGGGGCAAACCGATGGCAGCAGGTCTGGCATGTAACTCTTCCGGGACTGAAGGCGGTAATTGCCATTAACCTGATAACGACGGTTGGAGCAATTCTGGCTACCAATACCGAACTGATACTTCTTCTGTATACGCCGGCAACCTATGATGTGGCGGATGTAATCGGCACCTATACCTACCGTCTGGGTATTTTGGAGGGACAGTACAGCTATACTACAGCGGCGGGGCTTTTTACTGCCATAATCGGGTTTGGGTTTACCTATGCAGCAAATAAAATAAGCAATAAATTAACCGGATACGGACTTTGGTAGAAAGGAAAGAACATGAACAGAAAGAAAAAAAGCGGAATCAGAGAAGGAAATCAGGCGGCAACCGTTTTGATGTATGCCGCCTGTATCCTGATTGCTTTTATCACATTGTATCCGATGTATTATGTATTAATCCTTTCGCTGAGCGCGCCGGAATTCGCCTCCACGATGAGAGTATATACCATTCCAAAGGGTTTTGATTTGTCTGCCTATGAGGTTCTGATAAAGGATATGAAGATGTGGAGGGCCTATGCAAACACTGTACTGTACGTGGTGCCCACTACTGTATTAATGATTTTTACAAGCTCGGTGGTTGCATATGGATTGAATTACAAAAAGCTGATAGGACGTAAGTTTCTAACCATGTTTTTGCTGATACCAATGTATTTTTCGGGTGGGATTATTCCTTCCTTTTCACTAATGGTAGGCTGGGTCTGTATGACACTCCATTTTCCCAGATAATACCAGCGTGTTTTTCTATCTGGAATATTATATTGGTAAAGGCATATTTCCGTTCAATACCGGAATCTCTTTCTGAAGCAGCAAAAATTGACGGTGCCGGGCTGCTGCAGATTTTTACAAGAGTGGTCATTCCCTTGGGAAAACCGATTTTTGCTGTAATTGCGGTTTATACCATAGTAGGTGTGTGGAACAGCTGGTTTAATGCCATGCTGTATCTGCCCCATACGGAATGGCAGCCGCTTCAGATGTATCTGCGGCGTGTTCTTATTGAGGCAACGCAGTCGTTGAAACAGGTTATGGATGCGGCAACGGCCCGGGAGATGGCAATGAGGCAGCTGTCCAATGCGCAGCTGAAGTATGCGATGATTATATTTACATCTCTACCAGTATTATGTACTTATCCTTTTTTCCAGAAATATTTTGTTAAGGGCATGGTGCTCGGTTCTCTGAAGGAATAAAGAAAAAGGCAGTAACCCATTTAAAGGGGAAATAATAAAAGAAAAGGAGATTATTATGAGAAGGAGCAGTAAATTAAAGAAAGCAGGTGCTGCAATTTTGACTGCAGTAATGACAATGTCATTACTGGCCGGGTGTTCGGAAAAGGGGGGAACGGAAACTGCATCCCAGAAAACAGAGGCAACAGAGGAAAGCCAGGCTGGAGGGACTGAAGGAGAGGACTTAAAAACTATCCGTATTCTGGGAATCGACAATACGGGAACGGATGATTCCGGAAAGACGGTTTATCTGTCAGATTGGGTTAACGGCGACAGCAAGATGTGGGAAAAGCTTACCTCAGATTTGGCGGAAAGAGGAGTTGCCCTGGAGCTGGACTTAATTCCTGCTGATCAATACGATACGGTTATCCAGACCCAGCTTGCGGCCGGTCTGAACTGTGATTTTGTAAATCTTCATGGGATTGATACCAAAACAAGAACCAACCTGATTTCACAGGGGAAGCTGGTTCCAATAAACAAAATCTGGGAGCAGTATTCTAATGATGAAACGAAGGCTTTTTATGAAAAAGGCTATGGCAGCGAGGTAGTGAAGCTGAATGTTATGGAAGACGGTAATATTTACTGGCTTTCTGCTACGACGGTGGGAGACTATAAAGGAACACCCTGGGGGGGCTTTGTAATGCCCATGATCCGGAAGGATTGGGTGGATAAGCTTGGACTTGCCATGCCGACAACAGCTGATGAGCTTTTTGAGGTTCTGAAGGCTTTTCAGGAACAGGATGCTAATGGTAATGGAGAAGCCGATGAAGTGGTTGCCATAGATTTTGATAATTTTGCAAATGGACTTTCACAGTATTTCGGTTTGGGAACAGATGTCTGCTATATTGATTATGATGAAACAGGAAAGGTAACATCTCCCTGGTATGAAGAAGGAATCAAGGACTATATCACTTTTATGCAAAAACTGTGTGAAGCAGGTCTGTTGGAAACCTCAGGACAGGGGAATGAAAAAAAAGCGGAAAATAAAGTTGCTTTGATTAACAGCTGGTGGATTGAAACCTGGGAAGAACCGGGAGTGACAGTTCCTGAGGGAGAACCTGCGCCCTATTTCTGCGGCGTTCTTTGCCAGGGTAAGGAAGGAATTGATCCTATTCTTTCCAGGCAAAACGGCATCCAAAAAGGGAGCTACGAATTTGCGGTAACGGATCAGGCGGATCAGGAAGCAATCGGCGCATTGCTGGACTATCTTGCAAGCGAGGATTACAGCGTGCTGAGTGAATTTGGTATTGAAGGCTATACTTTTGAAAAGGACAGCGATGGTACCATGAAAAAATTTGCAGCAGGCAACGGCAGCGGAAACAGCGAAGTGGAAATAATGAGTAAGCTGCCCGCATTATGGGTTAATGATTCTATTCTGCCCCGTTCAGAGATGGTAAACAGAGTGCAGGAGCTGGTCACCTGTGAAGAGGCAGGTAAGACTATGGGATATCCGGAAACAGGCTTTAAGGAAAAAGCAAAAGTAATACAGGATGTTTATGATAATGAAACTTCCTATAAATATGCGGTTATGGACACCAAGGCTAATCTGGCCGCTGCCACAGAAGAAGAAAATGAAAGAATTGCAGATATTACGGCAGATTTTGAAACCTATTATAAGGAACTGCTTACCAAGCTGATACTGGGTCAGCAGACAATGGATAACTGGGATACATATTTGCAGGAAATGAAAGAACTGGGACTGGATGAACTGATCAGTATCACACAGGCCCGTTATGACAGAGCGAACAGTTAAGCCAGGGAACGGCACAGAAAAGGGGAGAGCTATGCTGGAGGCAATGAAAGGCACTTTTTTCAGAAATTTGTTTTTTTCTTTTTTTCTGTTGATGAATATTCTGCTGTTGGCTTTTTCCGCTGCCCTCTTCGGGCAGTGGGAAGCCGCCCGGAGAGAAAGAAATTATCAGGAAAATCATAGCCAGGTAAATTTGACGGCCAGGGTGATTGATGAAAAGTTTTCCGCAGTTGAACTGGCGTCTTCCCAAATTGCTTCCAGTGAATGGCTGAAGTATGTGTCGGCAAGATCTGAAATCCTGTATTCACGAGTAGATTATCAGAAGAAAAAGGAAATTTGTCAGACAATAGGAAATCAGAATGACAGCCTGGGTATTGCAAAAACCACGGCTGTCCTTTTGCCGTCTCGGAATCTGGCAGTGGACAAGGTATCCTTTTGGGAAAATGAACGTTATTTTAAATCAATTGGAATGGATGCCGAAATTATGGAAAGTATAGCGGGCCAGCTGGAAAACAGGTATGGCTCCCTGGTGCTTTTTACAAATCAACGGCTGCAGGAGGACAACCATAGCTTTGCAGTGCTACGTCAGCTGGAATATGCACAGAACACAGAAAAGATACTTTTCGTTTATGTGGATGGCAAACGTTTTTCTTCTTTCCTGAAAAATGCAGGAAACAATCTCTATTCTTTAGAAATAAGTTATGAAGGAACTCCTGTATATGAGTGGAAAGGGCAGGGGGCACCAGAGGATAATCTGTATCATGAACAGGTAAAGTCCACCCTCCATAACTGGTCTTATAGTATTACGCTTCAGAATAAAGAATATTATGATTTTAATAAAGGCACCGGATTTCTTTTATTTTGCGGCGTTCTTGGCATTATAATTTTGGAATTTGCTGTTGCCTGGCAGTTGGCCAGCTTCAGTGTTAAGCCTGTCCGTTCGCTTATGGAAAAGCTGGGGATCCGGAAAACGAAAAAGATTTCAATGCTGGAGGCCATTGAGCAGTCCTACCGCGATTTGAATACGGAAAAGGAATGGATGGAATCATTGGGAAATCAATACTACCAGATTGCTGAAGCAGGCTACCTGTCCAGTCTGCTGTTTGGTACCTTTGAAAAGGATACGGTATTGGAATATGCCAGGAAATTCCGGCTTCCCTTCCGGCAGGAAATGTACTGTCAGGCACTTTTGTTCCAATATCTTGGAGAATCTGATAAATTGTTTATGGATGCCATGCTGAAGCTGCAGATTGAATGCTATAAAGAAGGAGTAACCGCTGTGTTCTGCAGGGAGGAAAACGTTCTGCTGCTGGAAGCTGCGGACGGAGGCAGGGAGGCGGTGCAGCAGCAGGAGGAAAGGGTCCGCATATTGCTGGATGAGATGTTTCTGACCTGGAGGTGGAAATGCATTCGGGAAAAAAATATATAAGGGTTTTGAAGGAATTGCCAAATCATTCCGGAGGGGGAAAAACAGCTTACGGTCCAGAGCCAGGGCCAGATGACCTATTACTATCCTCTGGAGCTGGAATTAAAGATGATCAATTCCATGAAGCTGGGAAATTTTGAACTGGCGGAGGAAATCCTGAAGGTAATAAAGGAAGAGAATGAAGCCAGACAGCTGCTTGCAAGTGAACTGACTCGGGTATTAAGCTTGGTATTTGAAGTTTTCTGGCGTTTTGTAGAAGATATGCGGCTTGAACTGCCGGATTTAAAATATGAGTTTATCCAGGAAATCAATGAAGAGAAAAAGACGGAAGGGTGGGATTTTTTGTTTTTATCCCTGCACAGGATACAGGAAAAATATGAGGAATACGGCACAGGACGTACTTTGGGGAAAGAACTGGTTGCCTATGTGGATGCCCATTATGAAAGCTCAGAGCTGTCACAGCAGGACATTGCGGATTCCTTTCATATTTCCCGTCCTATGGTCTCGAAAATATTAAAAGAAACTGCTAAAATGAATTTTATAGACTATCTGCACAAAAAACGGGTGGAGCATGCAAAATACTGTTTTGAACAGGGAGAGACAGATGTAATTCTGGTGGCTCAGAAGGTAGGATATGAGAATGAGGTTACCTTCAAGAGAGCTTTTGTCAAGAATGAAGGTGTAACACCAAGAGAATATGTGAAGCTATGGAAAGAAAAAAATGGCAGATAGCCCAAATGAGGAGGAAAATGAAACTTTTATATCCATTTATAACAGAATTAACCTGTACCTTTCAAATCGATGGGAAATGGGAAGAAATTCCCTGTGTGAAGGAAAGCGGGGAACTGATTTTATTCAGGCTGCAGGATGGAAGCATCAGCATATCTCTTACGCCTGTATCTTTTGGCTGGAGTTTTGTCATGGAAGCAAAAACATCCTTTGCAACGCAGGTGCGGCTGGCGGTTACCATGGAAGGGGAACTTGATGCATACCATGTAATCCCATGTAATATTTATGGAGATAACAATATTGACAGGGTAAAACCAGGCGAATTTCCAAGTCTTACAAGAAAATATAAGGGCACCAGGTTTTGTTCCCCGTTTTGGGAATTCCGGGCGGATCGGGCGGCTGTTCCGGTTTCCATGATGTGTAATGGAGGGAATACGGTGGGGATTTCCATATGTCCCTACTCGCAGGAAGAAGAAAAACAAAAAAACATACATAATGGCGTGTTTGCGGCGCTTCCAGGTACAGCTGGTGTCTCAATGGGCTATGAGAACCTGCCTGCCACCTTTGTGGATAAGGGAAATGCAGGGGAGATTACCGGGGAATTCGTGCAAAATGCCAAAGCGGAAGGAATTATTTATTTACTGGAAGGAAAGGGAAGGATGGCCATGCATGACATAGTCCGCATGGAGTATACAAAGCTGCACAGCAGGGCTGAGTATAAAAAAAGCCTTCAGGAGGCAGGCGCCGCCATCATACGCTCCTGCATTGATCTGAACTGGAATAACGAATGGCAGGCCTATACAGACATGTCCTGCTGTCCTCCACAAAAGCCTGATTTAAAGGCATGGCGTCCGGTTTATGAAATAGGATGGACGGGAATCGCGGAGCTGGCATGCCCGTTTATTATGGGAGAAAAGCTGCTTGGACTGCCGGAAAATTATTTTAAAAAGGCCAGGAACGGCTGGGAGTTATTTGACCAGATCGCAGATGCTTTCCATGAAGAATCCGGATTGCTGAATGATCTCGTGGCTCCTGTGGATGAGAGCGGTTCCCTGGTTAATGGCTGGTGGATTTGGTATCATATTGCAGAAGATTGCCACTGCGCGTATAATAACGGCAAAGCGGTTCATGAAATGCTTAAAACGGCAGAGTTTTTACATAACAGGGGAGAAGCATACCCTGAGCATTGGCTGTCGGTATGCTTAAAGGTACTGGATACTATAATTGCGCTTCAGAGAGAAGACGGAAATTATGGCTACACCTATAGCCATAATGAGAAAAAGGTGCTGGCTTGGGATGGATTTGCAGGCTGCTGGTTCCTCCCCTGTATGGTTTATGCATATCGCCTGACCGGTGAAGAAAAGTATCTGGATTCTGCCAGAAAAGCGGAAACATTTTACTCAAAATATGTGTTGGATTTGAATTGCTACGGAACACCAATGGATACCTGGAAGGCTGTGGATGAAGAGGGGAATCTTGCATTCGTCAGGGGAACCCGTCTGTTATATGAAACAACAGGTGAGAAAAAATATCTGGAGCATCTGGAAGCCGGAGCCTGCTATGAATATTTATGGCGGTACGGGTATGCTCTGGCCGGAAAATGATCCGCTGAAGGATGGTACTGGAATTCATGCGGCGGTTCCATAACAAGTATTTCGAATCCTCACATTCATCCCATGGGAGTTATCATCGACGGTGACCTGCGGTATCTGGCGGCGGCAACAGGAGATGAATATCACAGAATGCGTGCCGATGACAGTACGGCCGATGATGCAGAATCTTGAATTGTATCCGAAAAAGAGCGGATATGGGCAATACGGAATAACTTCGGAAAGATTCTGCCCCAGCGATGGACTGGTGACAGAACGCTACAGCGACGGCCGCCCCTACAGCTCCTGGTTTTCCTTTAACCTCTGGGCCACGGCGAATGTACTGGAGGCTATTATGGATCTGCTTGCGGAGGAAGAAAAAGAGTAGCTGTAAAGGCGCTGGCCAGTACGAAAAAGAAACGGAGAAAGCTTATGACAGAGGAAATACTGGATAAAAACTGGAAGATGAAAAGCCTTACTGAACGGGAATTTCTGGAGACTACAGTTCCCGGCAGCGTGTATCAGACGTATCTTGCCCATGGAAAAATGGAAGATCCTTTTTACCGGGATAATGAAGAAAAGGCGCTGGAGCTTTTGAAGGAGGACTTTGAATTCATTACTGAATTTGGGGTGAGTGACGAACTGCTGGCATCAGATGAAATACTGCTTCATTTTGACGGGATTGATACCCTGGGGGATATTTCCCTGAATGGAAAGCATCTGGGAAAAACGGATAATATGCACCGTATTTGGGAATTTAATGTTACTGATATGGTGAAAAAACAAGGTAATCTGCTGCGTATTATACTCTTTTCCCCCGTGAACTACATTTATGATTCCTATGAACAGGATCCCGCTTCCTCAGACTGTTCGGATGCCATGCGCGGCTGCTCCCGGCTGAGAAAAGCACACTGCATGTTCGGGTGGGACTGGGGCCCCAGACTGCCTGATGCAGGAATTTTCAGGAATGTAAAGCTTCTGGGAATCCAGGATGCAAGAATTGATAATGTATATATTACGCAGAAGCACGAAAAGAATTGTGTTACATTGTCTATACAGGCGGAGGCGGTACGCGCCTTTGGGCAGATCCCTTTTTCACCCGGTTCCTCTGATGGTGATTCCGAGCAGTATTGTTACCGGGTAACCATTACGGATCCTGAGGGTACGGCACAGACATACGATAACAGCCCTGCTCAGATTCTTGTGGAAAATCCCAAACTATGGTGGCCGAACGGGTACGGAGAGCAGCCTTTGTACAGAATCCGCCTGGAATTATTCCGGGGCAGCAGCTCTTGATGTGTGGGATCGCCGTATCGGGCTGCGTACGGCGACGGTAGCACGGAAAAAGGATGAATGGGGAGAAAGCTTTGCCCATGAGGTAAACGGCGTATGTATTTTTGCCATGGGAGCGGATTATATTCCTGAGGACAATGTCTTGCCAAGAGTGACTCCGGAACGGACCAGACGTCTTCTGACACAGGCGAGGGACGCTCATTTTAACTGTATCCGTGTCTGGGGAGGCGGGTATTATCCGGACGATGCTTTTTATGATATCTGTGATGAACTGGGTCTGCTGGTGTGGCAGGATTTTATGTTCGCCTGCTGTACCTATGATTTGACAAAAGCATTTGAAGAAAGCATTACGGCGGAGTTTATTGACAATATAAAAAGAATCCGTCACCATGCCTGTCTGGGACTGTGGTGCGGAAACAATGAAATGGAGATGTTTCTTGCCGAAAATGTATCCGGCTGGTGTAAAAAGCCGGGGCAGCTGAGTGATTATTTTAAAATGTACGAATACATCATTCCGAAGGTGCTGGAAAAATACGATCCACAGACATTTTACTGGCCTGCCAGCCCTTCCTCGGGCGGCGGTTTTGATGCGCCCAATGATGAAAACAGGGGCGATGTGCATTACTGGGATGTATGGCACGGTGACAAACCTATTACGGAGTTCAGAAAGTTTTATTTCCGATATCTTTCGGAGTTTGGTTTTCAGTCTTTCCCTGCCCTGAAAACAGTGGAAACCTTTACACTGCCTGAGGACAGGAATATATTCTCTTATGTAATGGAGAAGCATCAGCGCAACCAGTCGGCAAACGGAAAAATTATGAACTATCTGGGACAGACCTATCTGTATCCGGCGGATTTTGGCACACTTCTGTATGCCTCCCAGCTTTTGCAGGCGGAGGCCATGCGTTATGGAGTGGAGCATTTCCGAAGACACAGAGGCCGCTGTATGGGAACGCTGATATGGCAGCTGAATGACTGCTGGCCTACGGCGAGCTGGTCCATGATCGATTATGAAGGCAGATGGAAGGCTGTGCAATATTATGCAAAACGTTTTTTCGCTCCTCTTCTTATTTCCTGTGAGGAGGAAGGAACGCTTACACAGAATACCAATGTAAATGCGGAGCCTTTTACATTGCATAAATCTGTGACGCTCTGTGCATCTAATGAAACGACGCAGGATCAGGCTGCGGAAATTGGATGGCAGCTCCGGCATGCGGATGGCACATGTATTAGAGAATTCCGGGAAAAAGCTGAGATACCGGCATTATCCAGCTTCTGGTTCCAAAAGACAGAGTTACCGGAGGCCAGGATACATGAAGAATATGTATCCTATGATATGACAGTGGATGGGGAAATCGTTTCAGCCGGAAGTGTTTTGTTCTGTGCGCCCAAGCATTTCCATTTTACGGATCCTCATTTGCGTGTGGAGATGGCGGAGGAAGGGATTATAAAGATTTATGCCTCATCCTTTGCCAAAAGCGTGGAAATAAAGAATGGGGATGATACGCTGCTTCTGGAGGATAACTATTTTGATATGAATCCCGGATGCCGTTCCATCAGAGTATTGGAAGGAGAACCGGAAAATCTGCAGGTACGCAGCGTATATGATATCCGGTAAGACGGTTACATGGCATATAGTAACCCCGTCACAAAATGAACACAAACAGACACGAAATACCAATTGACGCTCCTGACGTGGAATGGCATAATGTAGCTGTAAAGGCAACAAAACATTATGTTACATAATAACAATAACCCACTCACCACAAAGGAAATTATGCCATGAAAACCCCGGAAATAGCAGAAAATGTATTTACAGCGCCGGATGCCGTAATATTGGGCGACGTACAGATAGAAGAGGAATGCAGCATATGGTTTCACGCCGTTGTGCGTGCGGAGGCGGAGAGCATCCGTATCGGCCGCGGCAGTAACATACAGGATAATGCCGTCATACATGTGGATGCCGGACATCCGGTGCGGATCGGGACCGGTGTCACAATAGGCCACGGAGCCATAATTCATGGCTGCAGCATCGGAGATAATACCCTGATCGGCATGGGAGCCATTATCTTAAACGGCGCATCCATCGGAAAGAACTGTATCATCGGCGCAGGAGCGCTGGTAACCCAGAACACCATAATTCCGGATAACTCTATGGCAATGGGAAGCCCGGCCGCTGTAAAAAGGCAGGTCATGGACCGGGAAGTGGAAAACAACCGCCGCAATGCGGAAATCTACAGCAGCGAGGGAAAAGAATATGCCGCCTTCTTCCGGGAAAAAGAATAATACCGCCCACAGCAACGATATCACAGATATAAAGGAACAGTTGTCCCTGCTGGCAGAACCTGCCTACAGGGACTTTTCATCCTCCCTCCTTCCGGGAACGGAGCACATACTCGGCGTCCGCCTTCCTGCCCTGCGTAAGATAGCCCGGAAGCTGGCAAAAGAAAACTGGCTGGAAAACCTCGCCCGGTGTACCCAGGACAGCTTTGAGGAAATCATGCTTCAGGGCTTCATCATCGGCTATGCCAAAGCGCCGCTTCCCGATATTCTGGAACAGATCGCCGCCTTTCTTCCCAAAATAAACAACTGGTCTGTATGCGACAGCTTCTGCATCACCCTCAAGGCGGCCGGGGAGAACCCCGCAGAGTTCTGGGACTTCCTGCAGCCCTGCATCCTATCCGGTGAGGAGTTCACCGTGCGCTTTGCCATAGTGATGCTCCTGGACTACTATATTACGCCGGAATATATCGACAGGCTGTTCCCCATTTTCGACGGTATCAGCCATGAGGGCTATTACGTAAAAATGGCGGTTGCCTGGGCCGTTTCCATGTGCTATGTTAAGTTCCCCGAAAAAACGGAAAGCTATCTGGGCCGCTGCCGGTTGGATGATTTCACTTATAATAAGTCCCTTCAGAAAATCACAGAATCCCTCAGCGTGGACAAAGAGACGAAAAAAAGAATCCGCGCCATGAAAAGGCTGTAAAAATGCCATAGAGAAGCCTATAGAAAAGGCTGCAGAAAAGCCCACAGAAAAGCCCGGAAGCATGAAAGAAAAGCCTGCCTGGAGCCTGAAAGCGTACTCCGCAGCGTATATTTCATGTTCCCGGGCACATATCCGGTTACTGTTTTTAAGTATTTTCAATAAACACCAATTCCGTTCAGCTTTTGCCGGCATATTCGCCGGCATCCACCTCTTTTCTTATCCCGTTTTTATCAAAATGCTTCCTCAGCGCAATTTCCGTTGGAATAATACTCCCAACCAAAGGGATCATCTGAATAAAGCAGATAATTCCCCCAAAGCTTCCCACAGCATCCTCATCCTTCCCCAATACGAAGGGCATTGCAATAAAAGTCACAGGCAGCATAACCAGTCCGACGGTATACCACAGCCTGCCGCAGAATTTATGCGCATAGTCCCAGGTATCCTTATTTTTCATAGACATGCTTGTCCTGTATCCGAAGGCATAATTAATCTTTCCTGGGGCTTTTTTCAGAAAAGCCCTTCCGAACCCGGCCATAGTTGCCGGAATCAGCAGATTCATAACCAGCATAAAAATCCAGAAACCCATAGAATACCTTTCTCAGCCATATTCTGCTATACTGTGATTTCCTCCTTCAAGGTGGAAAGACAGATGATTGTGTTGGTATCCGCTACACCCCTGATATCCTTCAGCGTGCGTGAAAGAAAATTCTCCATATCCTGCATATCCCGGAAAAGCACCTTCAGAAGATAGTCACCCGGCCCTGCGGTATGGTGGCATTCCAGTACCTGAGGAAGGCCGGCAATGGCATCCTGAAAGCCTTCCAGATTCTCCGAGCAGTCCACCTTCTAACAACAGCGCTGTAGATTATCATACGCTTATATATATATTTTGATGATTCAACGGTCTCCAATTCGTGGACTGTTATGATGTCAGGGATCTGTCTCGGAACGACTGACTCTGTAATTTTGCGCCGCTTTATCCGGCCCTTCTCTTTGCATTTCTTTGTTTTCCCGATTTCTTACCGGCGGCGGAAGCGGGAAGGGAAAGCTTGTAATAGAACATATACTGCTGTATTATCCCGGCAAACCCCTCGTAACGGCGGAAGGGAAATCTGTCCGGATAAAAAGAAGCCAGAATCTGTTTCACATGGGTATCCACAGGAAAAGCGCCGATATGGTGGAGGCCGTACAGACAGATACAGTCAGCCACCTTACGTCCGATGCCGAATTCTCCCATCAGGATTGCCTGCGCCCCATCATAATCCGCCTGCTCCAGGGAAGCCAGGAATTCCTGTCCGGGCGCGCCGCTGCAGCGTTTTGCCATGGCCAGGATATATTTATCCCGGTAACCCAGCCCCAGATCCTGCAGCCCATCCAATCCGCCGGCGGTAAATGGTTTTGTATGAAGGAATAAAGGAAGCCCGGTAAAAGGCCTGTCCTCCGGAAATGACAGGGAATGCCCGTCCGTATCCAGCTTCTTCCCGAATTTGGCGCAGAGCGCTTCAATGCTCCTTCGTATCCGTGTTATATTATTATTCTGTGATATCAGAAAGCTGATTATCGTTTCCCAGAGATCCTGCCGCAGAATACGGATACCGCTTCCATAAGCAACAGCCGCCTGTAAAAATGCATCCTCCGGATCAACCGTTTCCTTTATGGCGCCGTAATCCAGGGACAAATCAAAATAATTATGCCAGAAGGACAGAAATTCCTCCTCAGTGCAGGAAAATTCCACAAAAGCCTCATCTTTCCCACAGCCCGCATCCTGATGCCCGACACAGCGCAGGCATACGAAATGATCTCCTGCCGTCACCGTATAACAGTCCTCCCCGCACGGGGCGATCCGGAATACCTGCCCGGAATCCATCAGCATCCGTATATCAAAGTCCTTCAGAATCGTCTGATACATCTTAAGTAAATTCCTCCGTCAGCAGACCCACCGCCTGCACATTGAGCCGGTATATTTTACCGCCCCGTCAGCGCCTTTACAGCTCCTCACACACCTGGAAAATATAAAATTTCAGATAATAGGATTCGTCCGCCGCCCACAAAATCGGATGATCACAGCACTGGGTACGGAACTCCACCTGCCGCAGCCTCTTGTGCGCCCCATGAGCCGCCTCCCGGATGGTCTTGGCAAAAAGCTCCGGTTCCATGAAATGAGAACAGGAACAGGTCACAAGAAAACCTCCGTCCTCCACCAGCTTCATTCCCCGCAGGTTAATTTCGCGGTATCCTTTTACCGCATTCTTGATCGAATTTCTGGATTTGGTAAAAGCGGGAGGATCCAGAATCACCACATCGAACTTCTCGCCCTTTTCCTCCAGCTGCGGCAGCAGCTCAAACACGTCCGCACACTGGAATTTTACCCGATCCTCCAGATGGTTCAGGCGGGCATTTTCCTCCGCCTGCAGTACTCCGGTCTGAGAGGCGTCCACGCCAAGCACGCTGTCCGCGCCGGCGATTCCTGCGTTCAATGCAAAGGAACCGGTGTGCGTAAAGCAGTCCAGTACCTTTTTCCCTTTACAGAGACGCTGGACAGCCGCCCGGTTGTATTTCTGATCCAGGAAAAAGCCGGTCTTCTGGCCATCCTCCACATCCACAATATATTTAACGCCGTTTTCCTCGATTTCCACCTTCGTATCAAAGGGTTCGCTGATAAAGCCCTTATAACGCTCCATTCCCTCCTGAAGCCGTACCTTGGCGTCGCTGCGCTCATAAATGCCGCGTATTTCAATGCCGTCCTTTTTCAGCACCCGGCAGAGCGCGTCCAGGATTGCGGGCTTGAGCCGGTCGATGCCAAGAGCCAGGGATTCCACCACCAGGCAGTCCGAAAACTTGTCCACCACCAGGCCCGGAAGCCAGTCCGCCTCCCCGAAAATCAGTCTGCAGCAGCCGGTATCCACCGTCTGTTTCCGGTAATCCCAGGCATTCTGCACTCTTTTTTCCAGAAACGCATCATCAATGACCGTTCCCTTTTTCCGGGAAAGAAGCCTTACCGTAAGCTTTGACCTGGTATTAATAAAGCCAATCCCCAGAAAAAAACCGTCGAAATCGTGTATGGTTACGATATCGCCGTTTTCAAAATCCCCTGCAATGCTTTCTATTTCATTGTCATAAACCCACATGCCGCCGGCCTTTAAAGTCCTGCCAGCCCCTTTTTTCAATGTAACCAGAGTATCGTACATATTACCTCACATTCCTGTTGCCGCCGCGTTTTCTCACGGTTTGCGCAGTAAATGCGCAGACCTGCCTCAACTGTAACAATTATTTCACTATTTCTTCCGTTTTGTATTGTAAGTGTAACATATTTTCTTTATAATTTACAGTAGCAATGAAAAGTCCAAATAGAGGAAACGGAACGCAGGAAAGCCAAGCATTCAATGACCGGCAGAAGCCTGGTTTCGGAGGAGAGCTTATGATTCTGGAAAAATTCTATGAGAACCCTGAAACACTGCATGTGGGGACGGAGGAGAACAGATGCTTCTACATGCCCCTGGACCTGCAGGAAAAGGAAAATGCCCGCAATTTAAGCGGCATTGACTGGAAATTCGGTTACTTTCCCTGTGTGGAGGCCGTACCGGAGTTCCAAAGGAAGGATTTCGACGAAGAACAGTTCGGCAGGATAGAAGTGCCTTCCTGCTGGCAGATGCTGGGCTTCGATCAGAAGCAGTATACCAACGTCCGGTATCCCTTCCCTTTTGATCCGCCCTATGTTCCCGACAATAATCCCTGCGGCGCTTATATCAAATATTTTGACATCAGCCGCAGTGAGGCGAAGGAGGAACAGTTCCTTTATTTTGAAGGTGTGGATTCCTGCTTTTACGTGTGGATTAACGGGAAATTTGTGGGCTACAGCCAGGTTTCCCACAGCCCCAGCGAATTCAACATCACCGGTAAAACCAAAACCGGCATGAACAAGCTGGCGGTCCTTGTGCTGAAATGGTGTGACGGCAGCTATCTTGAGGATCAGGATAAGTTCCGTATGTCCGGAATATTCCGGGATGTGCACCTGATTTTCCGCCCGAAGGAATACGTAAGGGACTTCACGGTGACAACGCCTGTGGACTTTGCGGGGAATACGGCCCGGGTGGAAGTGAAGCTGGACAGTGTCGTGGGAGAGCCTCAGGTAATCTGCGAGCTGTGGGATAAGGATACGCTTCTTGGAGAATGCGAAGCAAAGGACGGCAGCGCCGCTTTTTCCGTGAAGGATCCGGTTCTGTGGAATGCGGAGGAGCCTTATCAATATACGCTCAAGCTCAGGACCCCGGAAGAAATCCTGGTTCAGAAGGTAGGCATCCGTACCATTTCCATAAAAGACGGCGTGGTGCTCATTAATGAACGCCCGGTGAAGTTCAAAGGCGTCAACCGCCATGACAGCAGCCCTTATACCGGCGCAGTGGTATCCCGCGTGGACGCCATGTTTGACCTGCGTATCATGAAGGAGGCCAATATCAACGCCATCCGTACCAGCCATTACCCCAACGCGCCCTGGTTTCCCCAGCTGTGCAGCGAATACGGTTTTTATCTGATAGCGGAAGCGGATATGGAATCCCATGGCGGCGCAACGGTGTACGGCGGAAGCACGGAGGGCACGTTCAGCTATTTTGCCGAAGATCCCCGGTTTAAGGCTTCCGTTATGGACAGGGTGCAGCGTAATGTGATCCGGGATAAGAATTGCAGCAGCGTGATTTTCTGGTCGCTTGGCAATGAGTCGGGCTACGGAACCAATTTTGAAGAAGCAGGACGCTGGGTGAAAATTATGATCCAACCAGGCTGCTTCACTATATGAAAGCGTCCATTTTGAACCTGCAGGACACAAAAGGATGAATCCATGCTGGATGTGGAGAGCCATATGTACGCCTCCACCCAGATGATTGACGAATATTTTGCACAGCCGGGAGAAAAGAAGCCCTTTGTTCAGTGCGAGTTCATCCACGCCATGGGCAACGGCCCCGGGGATATCGAAGACTATATGCAGCAGATATATAAATATGACGGCTTCTGCGGCGGCTTTGTCTGGGAGTGGTGCGACCACGCCACCTATGAGGGCAGGGCGGAGAACGGAAAGGAAATGTTCCACTATGGCGGAGATGCGGGAGAATTCCCCCATGACGGCAACTTCTGCATGGACGGCCTGGTATATCCGGACAGGCGGCCTCATGAAGGGCTTTACGAGTGGAAAAATGCTATCCGCCCCATCCGCGCCGAGCTTACAGACAGGAAGAAAGGCATTATCCGCCTGCACAACAAGCTGGATTTCAGGAACCTGAAGGATTATATCTATCTGCGCTATGAAATCAAGAAAAACGGCGTCCTGATGGAAGAAGGCATTCTGGATGAACTGGAAGCGGAGCCTCACGGCTTTATGGACATTACCCTGAAGCTTCCGGCAAAGACAGAGGAGCGCTGCTATCTGAAGCTCACTTACTACCAGAAGGCCAAGGATAAGCTGACCCAGGTGGGCCATGAAATGGGCTTTGACCAGTTCGCACTTTCCGAGGAGAAGGAAAAAGAGCCGGCTTTTGAAAATAAGGGAGAACCGCTTACCCTGACGGAAACGCCGGAAGCTTTCTGCCTTGGCAACGAATTCCTTCACTACGAATTCGGGAAAAAAGAAGGGAATTTCATTAAACTGGAGCGCCATGGGGAAGCCCTTGTCACAGCGCCTGTGGAATGGAATGTTTACCGGGCTCCCACGGACAATGACAGAAATATTGTAAATGTATGGAAGGAAGCCGGCTATGACAGAAGCGTGGTCAAGGTATATGGCTGCGAAGCGAAGCTGAGACAGGGTATTGTTACCATTACCTGTGATTTCTCCATAGCAGCGGTGTTCATTCAGCCCTTCCTGAGACTGCATGCCGTATGGACCGTAAACGGCGACGGGGAAATCAGGGTTACGGTGGATGGAAAGAGGGATACCGCCTTCCCGTTCCTTCCCAGGTTCGGCCTGAAATTCTGTATTCCCGAAAAGCAGCAGGAGGTGTCCTACTTTGGATACGGCCCTCATGAAAGCTACTGCGACAAGCATCAGGCAAGCTATATGGACGTTTTTCATACCACCGTGCCTGAGCTTCACCGTGACTATGTGCGTCCCCAGGAAAATGGCAGCCACTACAACTGCTTTACCGTGAAGGTGGGAAATCTCACCGCCAGGGGCAGAAAGCCCTTTTCCTTCAACGCATCCGAGTACACCATAGAAGAGCTTGCCACAAAGAAGCACAACTATGAGCTGGAAAAAGCAGGCTGTGTTGTGGTGTGCACAGACTATAAGCAGAGCGGCGTAGGATCCAACTCCTGTGGCCCCCAGCTCCTTCCCCAGTACCGTTTTGACGAGGAAGAGTTTGTCTGGGAGATGCTGTACTGCTTTGAATAAGGAAGAAATGCTGAATAAATAAGGTAAATGCGCAGGGATGCTGCCCGTTCAGGGCGGCATCCTTTTTTGCTGGAAAAACCGGACAACATTTTAACTGGCAAAGCATATTATTTACCCTGTAAAAAACCGGCCTCTTTTACTATATTAAAATTACAGGGTTTATGTTAAAACCGCAGGGAGCGGCGGAGTAACTGCCGGTCCACATGAAAAGCTGGAGGGCAATCATATGCGCAATTACTTAACGGAAAGAATCATGAAAAAGGAATATTATGAGGGAGCAGGGGAATGCCCGGAATGTACGGATAAGCTTCCGGTGAATACGGAAAAGGAACGGGAGGAAAAAAAGAAAATCCTCAGGCAGCTGCTGGCAAAAGCAGCCCAGGGGAACTACGATGAAGAAAACTACAGGGAAGGGGATCTCCTTCCGGAGGAAGAATACTGCAGATATCTGGAAGAAGACGGAAGTTTCAGTGACCTGCCCGGTAGCACGGAAAGTATATTGGAGGCCTTTGCCAGGCTTGCCTGCATTACGGAAAGGCACCACTGGAGAAAGGGAATTCCCTGGGAGAGCGGGGAACGTAAGGAAACCGTCCTGAAAGCAATTATAAAATACGGACGGATGGAAATAGAGAGGGAAGATAAGGGCGTATGCCGTTTTCATAAGTCCCTCTTTTACCTGCCTAAAACATCGGTCAGCATGTGCTTTGCCCTTTACCCGGATTTCATGGATGCCCAGGAACGTCCGGAAAAACAGGCTCCCCTTGTGACAGAAGCCATGGAAGTACTGCTGCGGGTTATTTTTCAATGCTGGCAGCTGCCCCTGCGCAATAACCATACCGATGCACATCCCATCTGTGTGGATCGGTTCCGCGGACATGTCTGGTGGATTGGAGCAAATGGGATTACCTACCGGCCTGTATTTTATGCTGCTGTGCTGCTATGCACACCTGAAATACCCTGAGTTCCAGATGAAGACCAATCCTGTTGACAACAAGTTTGCGGAAAAATACAAGAACACCGGCTACAGCGACGTACTCGTACCGCCTACCGAAGCAGCGGATGAGTATCTGACGGATCTGAAAACCTACACGCTGGACTCCTATATTAAGATCATCACAGGGGAAGAAGACATTGATTTCTTCGATGAGTATGTAGAAGAATTTAATTCTACCGGCGGCCAGCAAATCATAGACGAAATCAACGAAATGATGAATGCGGGAAAATAAAACTTACTGCTGCAGAATATTTTTAAGTAAGAAAGAAACCGCAGTACAGTTATAAAAACTGTTAAAGAAAGAATGCTGCTCATAGCTGAACAGCATTCTTTCTTAATGTACAGCGCCGTGTCACGGCCCATATCTTCGCTCAGTATCCAGGCCGGGCATGAACTACTCTTTCTCATTCCTGCCGGAATCCCCTTCATCCCCGCTGGAAACCTCCGCATCCTTGTCGGAATCCCCTTCATCCCTGCCGGAAACCTCCGCATCCCCGTTGGAATCCTCCTCATCCGGAATCCTCTCCAGATAATTCTTCTCCCCGCAGTTAGGACAATACAATATCTGCCCGCCCTTTCCGCCTACTGAAAAAATCAGCTGCATCAGTGAAGGCTTAAATTCCTGCCCGCAGGCCGGGCATTTACAATGGGAAGTACGCCTGTAGGACAGCCTGCGCACAATCAGGATCAGAATAAACAAAATAATCAGAAACAAAGCGGTAACAGGTATTATCTTTTGCAGGTAATCCATAAAAATCCTCCCTCACAGCCCGGACTATCAGGCCAGATAAGCCTTCAGCAGCTTAAACGTATTCTCCACGCCCTTTTTATGGCTACGCTCATAGCCATGAGAAGCATAGACACCAGGCCCGATCAGCCCATGACGCACATCATAACCCGCAGTCAGCGCCGCATCCGCATCCGATCCATAATGAGGATATACATCCACCGCGAAATCAGCCTCCGCCCTTTTTGCAGCATCGATTAAACCGCTTACCACATCATAATGATAAGGCCCCCTGCTGTCCTTCGCACAGATAGAAACCTGGCATTCATCACACCCAAGGCCATCGCCCACGCAGCCCATATCCACAGAAAGAACCTCTGTCACATCCGCCGGGATAGAAGCGCAGCCGCCGTGACCCACCTCTTCAAACACTGTAATATGCTGATAAATTGTCCGTGCAGGCCTGATACCCTCATCCTTCAGATATTTTGCAAACCCAAGAAGAATTCCCGTACTCAGCTTGTCATCCAGAAAACGGCTCTTAATGAACCCGGATTCCGTCACCACTGTCCTCGGCTCAAAACAAACGAAATCCCCAGGCAGGATCCCCAAAGCCAGCACATCCTCCTTACTGCGGACGATTTCATCCAGAAGCACCTCCATCTCTCCATAGCTTCTCTTAACCTCATTATAATTATCATTCACATGAATTGAAGCATTCTTCAGCTGAAACGTCCCTGTATAAACCTTTCCGCCGCGCGTAATCACCCGGCAGTTTTCAGCCTCCGCATTATTCGCATTCATTCCCCCGACAGGAGTAAGATGCAGCCTTCCCGTTGAAGATACCTCAGCCACCATAGCCCCCAGCGTATCCACATGCGCCTCCAGCATAATGGCTCCCGCCGCCAGATCGGCTTTCCCGCAGCCATCTGCTCCGCTACATTCACCGTCCGCGATCTTAACAACCACGCCGCCCTTTACCGTCAGCTCCGGCTCATACCCCAGCCCCCGGTACAAATCCATCAAATATCCAGATACCTCCCGTGTATACCCCGAAGGACTGTCAATCCCCAGCAGCTCCTTCGTCCTCTCCACAATATACTCCGTATATTCCGAATAATCTCTCATATTAAAATGACCTCCATCCATAATTTCTGTTACCAGATTACCACGTTTACCCCTCCAAAACCAGCCCTGGGAGGTAAAAATCTTGATAGAAAGTGCAGCCTTCCAGTTCCTCCCTGCCTCAGGGACGTCCTGCCTTCTTTCCGGGCCGGGCGGGGGTGTTTCCTGCTCCAGCCCGGCCCGGAAAGAAGGCAGGACGATCCCGGAGGCGGGGAGGGCTGATACGGGGCCGCGGCTTTTATCCTGATCTCTAAAGTCCTCTACTTAAAAAAAAGAGAATTTTTCCGGGACTGCATTTTTCAAAACAATAATCATTTTACATACTTAAAAGTAGTCTTAAAAGCTTTGAAACAATTCCAGTAAGCGGGCGGTTGAGACTGCGCAGGAGGAAAAAGAGTGATGCGAAGGTTGGGGGTGTTGGGGGCAGGGCAGGCGGGAATTTCCATACCCATTCGGACCATGGAGATGAGACTTAAAAATTGTGGAAGGCTATCCTGACACAATTTTTCGCCCAAGCTCATCACGCAATTACGTCCATACCATACCATATCTGCCTATACTATGCTCCAGAATTTTGTACTGGAGTGTATGAGTGCAGGTGTAAATGAGTCGCGGATGGGAACGGAGCGGATTGGCAGGCTTATGGTGAGTATGGCGGTTCCGTCTATTATTGCGCAGATAATTAATATTCTTTATAATATCGTGGATCGGATATACATAGGGCATATTCCCGGCGTGGGTGCTGCGGCGCTTACAGGGGTGGGTATCACTTTTCCTATTATTACGCTGATTTCGGCTTTCTCAGCCTTTGTCGGCATGGGGGAGCCGCGCTGGCGCGTATCTCTGGATTGAGGGACAGGAAGCATGCGGAAAAAATACTGGGGAGCGGCGCCTGTCTTCTGGTTATTTTTACAATTGTTTTGATGGCTGTTTTCTATCTGTTTCAGAAGCCGTTCCTTTATATGTTCGGCGCGTCTGACGCCACTATCGGGTATTCTCTGGATTATATGTCCATTTATCTTCTGGGCACACTGTTTGTAGAGCTGGCGTTGGGGCTGAATCCTTTTATCATATCCCAGGGGCGTTCCCGGATTGCCATGATTTCTATTGTTATCGGGGCGGTGGTCAATATTGCCCTGGATCCGTTGTTTATTTTTGTTTTCGGCTGGGGCGTAAAGGGCGCGGCGATTGCTACGGTGCTTTCCCAGGCGGTCAGCGCCGCCTGGAATGTGAACTTTCTTATGGGGAAAAAATCCTCCCTGCGTCTGTCTTTTTGTAATATCAGGCCGGATTTCCGGATTATGGGACAGATTTGCTCTCTGGGGATTTCGCCTTTTATCATGCGTGCCACGGAGAGCCTGATCAGTATCGTGCTTAACAGGGGGCTGCAGATGTATGGAGGGGATTTATATGTGGGTTCCCTCACCATCATGCAGAGTGTCCTTCAGCTGTTCTCGGCGCCTCTTACCGGCTTCACCCAGGGTGTGCAGCCCATTATCAGCTACAATTACGGCGCGGGTAAGTTCGATCGGGTAAAAAAACTGTACCGTAGCATGATTGCGGTCAGCTTCACCATATCCTTTGTGGCTAATATGACGGCCATGTGCTTTCCGGCTCTTTATGCCTCTCTTTTTACCAATGATGAGGAGCTGATCGGCCTGGTAAGCCGGGTGATGCCCGTATTTCTTTTCGGGATGCTGTTTTTCGGGCTGCAGAATGGGATCCAGCCCACCTTCCTGGCACTGGGACAGGCCAAAATATCCCTGTTTATCGCCATGTTCCGGAAGGTGATCCTGCTGGTGCCGCTGGCCCTGGTTTTGCCCCGGTTTTTCGGCGTTATGGGAATTTATTATGCGGAGCCTGTATCCGACATTATTTCCGCAGCCACCGCTTGTATCCTTTTTGCACTGAATATAAAGAAGATTCTGTCAAAGGAATATCTGGCCAGAATCCACTGATTTATGTAAAATCCAAACAGACAGGAGCCGGAAGGTTATGAATATTAAGAAAACGGTAAAAGCGCTTTTAATCATCAACGGCCTGTGCAGTTTATCGCCGCCATTTTGCTCTGGCTTGTCATAGGCACCCATGTGCTGGGCAGGGTGAACCCGGCAGTTTACCTGACCATAGGAATCCTGCTGTTAAGCAGCCTGCTTACCCTTCTCGGTCTGTATGCGGCCAGCCGTTACCAGGACGACAGCTATCGGGAAAGCATGAAAAATCTGGAGAATCTCAATCTGAAGCTGCGCGCCCAGCGGCATGATTACCTGAACCATCTGCAGGTGATTTACGGCCTGCTCCAGCTGGGAGAGTATGAGGATGCCAGGGAGTATATGGAGCCGGTATTCAGGGATATCAGCAGGGTGACTAAAGCCATGAAAACCTCCCAGCCCGCTGTCAATGCCCTTCTTCAGGCGAAAATGGAGTCCGCGGAAAAGAACGGGATCGATATGGTGGTGGAGGTGGGCACTCCTCTCAAGGAAATCCCCCTGGAGCCATGGGAGCTGTGCAAAATCCTTGCCAACCTCATCGACAATGCGATTACTGCGCTGGGAGAAAGGGAAAAGGACAGAAAGCTGACCGTGGAAATACGTCAGGAAAAGGAGATGTATATTTTCCGCATACGCAACAATGGGCCGGCCATCCCTGCGGACAGGCAGCCGCTCATTTTCCACCAGGGCTTTTCCACGAAAAGAGAGGAAGGGCACGGCACCGGCCTCACCATTGTTTCGGAAATCGTAAAGGATATCAGGGGCACCATCAGCCTGACCTCTGATGAAAAGGAGACCTGCTTTGAGGTGAGGCTTCCCCGGTAGCCGCCGGGTCGTCCGGGACGGCAGGGTAAACGCAATTGGACTGATTTTTATGACATTACAGCTTTGATTATGTATAAGTTGCGGATTATGGCTTTTTTTAAACTAAATGCAGTTTATAATCAGATTCATAAAGCTGGTACATGAGCTTACAGTTAAGGCAGACGAAAAAGACGTGTACCGGGAAAGGAGGATACAGGAATGGATACATTGATGATAGTGGGAATTATCCTGTTTATTGCGGGATTTATCCTCATCGCTGTTGAAATGGTGGTTCCGGGTTTCGGGGCGCCGGGAATCAGCGGCATAGCCTGTCTGGTAATCGGACTTTTCCTGACGGCGGATACCATTGAGGAGGGCGCGTTCATCACAGTCATAGTGCTGGCGCTGCTGGCCATCATGATGGCCATTATCCTGTGGATGCTGTCAAAGGGGAAGATACACTCGCCCATCATCCTGGAGGAAGAGCAGAAGAAGGATGAAGGCTATATCAGCTCCGTGGACCTGGATTACCTGCTGGGTAAAAAAGGGATTGCGGAAACGGATCTGAGGCCTACCGGCGTGGGTAACTTTGAAGGTGTCAATTTTGATGTAATTTCCGAAGGGAAATATATATCAAAGGGCGCTTCCCTGGAAATCATAAAAGTAAACGGCTCCAAACTGATCGTAAAACAACAGTAACTATGAAGGCAGTGAACGGCTGCATAAAAATAGGCAGGAGATATTATAATGAGCAATACAATTGTTATAACATTAGTCGGCGTACTTGGCCTTCTTCTGGTTCTGTTTTTTATGAAGACCATGCCTGTTCCATGGATCTGAACTCTTAGAAGCAACGGTTTCGGAGGAATCGCAGAATAACTGTAACTGAAGGAACTAAAAAACTAAAAACAACCATAGTCAGGGGGTATCATAATGAGTAATATAGTAGTTATCACATTAATTGGCATTCTTGGCCTGCTTATCGTTTTATTTTTCATCTTTGTTCCCATAGGCCTGTGGATTTCTTCACTGGCTGCTAACGTAAAAATCAGCATTTTCAACCTTATCGGTATGAAGCTGCGGCGTGTGGTTCCGTCCCGTATCGTGCTTCCTCTGATTAAGGCCAGAAAGGCAGGCATGAATCTGGGAGTGAACCAGCTGGAAGCCCATTATCTGGCAGGCGGCAACGTGGACAATGTGGTTAATGCATTGATTGCATCGGAAAGGGCGGGCATAGAGCTTCCTTTTGAAAAGGCGGCGGCTATCGACCTGGCAGGCCGTGACGTCCTGGAAGCTGTAAAAATGAGCGTAAATCCCAAGGTCATCGAAACCACCAATGTATCGGCTGTGGCAAAGGATGGTATTGAACTTCTTGTAAAAGCAAGAGTAACCGTAAGAGCGGATCTGGAACGCCTGGTGGGCGGCGCCGGCGAAGCGACAATTCTGGCAAGAATCGGTGAAGGCATCGTAACTACCGTTGGTTCCGCACAGTCTCATAAGGAAGTGCTGGAGAACCCGGATGACATTTCAAAACGTGTCCTGAGCAAGGGACTGGATTCCGGAACGGCTTTTGAAATCCTTTCCATAGATATTGCGGATATCGACGTGGGAAGAAACATCGGCGCCCAGCTGCAGTCCCTGCAGGCGGAGGCAGACAAGAATATCGCCCAGGCCAAGGCGGTGCCATGGCTGTTGCGAAGGAACAGGAAATGCGCGCTTACGTGGTGGAAGCGGAAGCCGAGGTGCCCAAGGCGCTTGCGTATGCCCTGCGTGAAGGCAAAATGGGAGTTATGGACTATTATGAGCTTCAGAATCTGAAGGCGGATACCGATATGCGTTCCTCCATTTCAGGAGCGGGCAGCATTGACGTGGATCTGACCGGTGACGGAAGGAATGATTAATATGACCTTTAAAGGACTGACGGAAGAGCTTTCAAGGACATTAATATCGGAAAAAATGCAGCTGCAGGGCTATTTGGGTGCACAGCTCCCTTTTGCAGGCAGTACGTTCAAAAAAAAGAAGAAAACGGCAAAGGCTGCCGCTCCGGAGTCCTTTCCTAAATGGGAGGAAGAGGCAGACATGGACGAGGTGCCGGAAGCGTTGATGCAGCAGGTATCCCCGTCAGCCGGCCGGGCGGCGCAAAGGCCGCATCAGCAAGAAACGTCCCGTATGCCGGAAGGCCGGGCGGCGCTGAGGCAGGCGGTCGTTTTTAGTGAAATTATCGGGGAACCGGTGTGCAGGAAAAGAAAAAGGAAAGCTTATGGCAATCAAAGTAATATTGGTCGAAGATGAAAGCGGCATACGGATGCTGCTGAAAAAAATCATAGAAAAGAAGGAAGAATTCCAGGTGGTGGGCGAATGCGATAATCTGGCGGATGCGGTGAGCCTCTTTGCCAGGCTGAAGCCGGAGGTTGTTTTCCTCGATATTGAAATCAACGGGGCAAGCGGTATAGACTGTGCCAAGATTATTGCCGACATGGAGCCTAAAACGAAAATCGTATTCGCCACGGCTCATTCAGAGTATATGTCCGAGGCCTTTGAGGTATATGCCTTTGATTACCTCATAAAGCCCTTCGATATTGAGAGAGTGGAACGCACGCTGGATCGGATTCTTTCCCTGCAGGAGCCGGAGCCTCTGGATCATCTGGATAAAATAGTACGCTACGAAAGAGGCCTGGACCGCCTGTTGGTAAAGGGCAGGGAAAGCATGAGCTTTGTGGATATCCAGGATATCATCCTGGTGCAGCGGGAAAATAACAGCACCGTTATCTACACAAAGCAGGATTCCTTCACCACGTCGGCCGGTCTGGGAGATATCGAAGCGAAGCTGGATCCGGATGTGTTCTTAAGAAGCCACAAATCCTACATTATTAACGTTTCCAAAATCAAAAAAATAGAACCCTACGGCCGCTGGACCTATATTGTGGCCTTCAAGGATATTGATAAGGATGCGCTGATTACGGCGGATAAATATGAGGAAATCAAGAAGCGTTTTTCCTGATAGCAAGAAGAACGCAACAGATCAAACAGGTCTGCGCATTTATTGCGCAGACCTGTTTGATCTGTTACAGAAGGAAACTTACCGGAGCTTCTCCCAGATTTCCTTCACATCACGGAACAGGAAATCCGGCTTGATATCCCCTTCCTCTATATCCGACAGGGTGGCTTCGCCGGAGAGCACACAGACAGCGTCCACACCAGCATTTTTACCGGTGGCGATATCCGTATACAGACGGTCGCCCACAATGACGGCCTCTTCCGGCAGGCAGCCGGTATTTTTCAGCACACAGTCCACCATGATGGGCTCTGGCTTGCCGATAAAGAACGGTTCCTTCCCTGTGGCGTTTTTCAGCATAATGCTCATGGAGCCGCAGTCCGGGATAAAACCGAAGCTTACCGGACACACCAGATCCGGATTGGTAGCCAGATACACCACATCACGGCCCAGCATGATGCAGGTATTACGGATTTTTTCGGAGGTGTTTTCCGTATCAAAACCGATGAGGACAATGGAGGCGTTCTCATCCGGCTCCGTTACCACCGTAAGGCCGCTTTCCCGCAGCTCCGTTACCAGGGAACGGGTCCCCATGCAGTATACGGTCTGCCCGGGATAATTTTCACGGATGTACATGGCGGTGGCCTGGCTGGAGGTATAGAGTCCTCAAAGCCCGCCTGTATGCCCATGCGACCTTTCCACATAATCATTTACGGACTTGGAGAATTGTTGGTAATGAAAATATAACGGCCTCCGTGATCCTTAATCTGCTGCAGAAAATCGAGCGTGCCGTCGAAGATCTCATTTTCGTTGTAAATTGTGCCGTCCATGTCCAGCAGCCATAGTTTTTTCCGCTTTAATATATCTGCACAGCGGCCGTAGAAATCTGTTATCATGTGTGAACCTTCCTTTAATCAGAGTATGGCAGCATTTCGGCTGCCTGTTTGTATATTTGGCATTAACTGCGGGGAAACAATACAGTCATACCTAATATATCAAAGCACGTCCTTGGTGGCAATGATATTTACGCCGGTCCCGGCGGCATTTTCCAAAATCACATCCCCGATATGGACAGGGGCCTTCACCTTTACATCCTTAAGCGCCCTGACACAATCGGCAATTTTTCCTTTGGGGATGTCGGAAGCTGTTTTTACGGAAACAACAGGCAGCCGTCCGCCCTCCACGCGAACGGTGGTGGTGACGATACGGGTGGGATTGGTGCATTCCTTTCTTGCATAGGCCTCGCCTCTGGGGCAGGTATTGCCTGTTACCCGGGTGACCTCCCCGTTTTCAAGGGTTACGGTAAGTGCGCAGCCTAAAGGGCAGTTAATACAGATGAGTTCACGCGTTTCCATTCGCTTCACCCCTTTCTACCTGGATGGTGATGGTTTCCGGTGCCTGGACAGACAGGAGATCGGATTTTTTTATAATTACCTGCTCCATTTCACCGGGAGCCAGCTTGTTTTTCTTCAGTCTGGCGATCTGCCTGTCATTTACATATACGCCGATATAACAGTTTTTATAAACATCGCCCACGCGGAAGCGGACGGTGAGGGTATCCTCCATATGGGAAGGGCGGATTTCCTGCGGAACCGTATAGCGGACACCGTTTCTGGCCAGCAGGGATACCGGTCTGCCGTCATTGGCAGCCGTTTGTCCGCCGCGTATGTACTGCGCCGCATATTTTCCGGCTTTTTCCGCTTCCTCCGAAACATAGTCAACCAGATCATGTACATGGAGCACATTGCCGCAGGCAAAGACGCCGGGAGTGCTTGTTTCCAGGCTCTCATTGACGCTGGGGCCGGAGGTGACGGGAGCCATAGCCACGCCCAGCTTCCCGGACAGCTCATTTTCAGGAATCAATCCCACGGAGAGAAGGAGGGTGTCGCAGGGAATGTATTCCTCCGTGCCGGGGACAGGCTTTCTGTTCTCATCCACCTTCGCCAGCGTTACGCCGCGCACCCGTTCCCTGCCGTCGATATCAACGACAGTGGTACTGAGTTTTAAAGGAATGCCGAAGTCGTCCAGACACTGCACGATATTTCTCTGCAAGCCGCCGGAATAGGGCATAAGCTCCGCGACTACCTTAACTTTAGCGCCCTCCAGCGTCATGCGCCGCGCCATGATCAGGCCGATATCTCCGGAACCCAGGATGACGATTTCTTTTCCGGGCATAAAGCCTTCCATATTCACCAGCCGCTGTGCGGTCCCTGCGGAATAAATGCCGGCGGGGCGGTAGCCGGGAATATTCAGCGCGCCTCTGGGCCGTTCCCTGCAGCCCATGGCAAGGATGACTGCGGTGGCGGTAAGCCTCATCAGGCCGTCCTCACGGTTCATTGCCGTCACCGTTTTTTCGGAGCCCTCCCCCAAAGCAAAGATATCAAGCACCATAGTATGCAGCTTATAAGGAATTTCCAGCTCCTTCACCTGGGAAATGAAGCGGGCGGCATACTCAGGGCCTGTCAGCTCCTCATGGAAGGTATGCAGACCAAAACCATTGTGAATGCACTGGTTCAGAATACCCCCCAGCTCATTATCCCGTTCCAGGATAAGTATTTTATCAATCCCGTTTTTCCGGGCGGAAACCGCCGCAGCCAGGCCGGCCGGGCCGCCTCCGATTATAATCAAATCATATTCAGCCATATTAATACCTTTCTGCATGGATACATGCATTGTCGCTTTTTGACAGCAGTCCGGACAACAGAACTGTCACGCTCTTTATACAGGGGTTACAGATTTTCCTTGGTGGAGCCGGTGAGCAGATAGGAATCTTTGCCGGATTTTGTCAGCTCCAGGGAGGAAACCTGCAGTTCCCTGGTAAGTATCTCCATTACCCTGGGAGAGCAGAAGCCCGACTGACAGCGTCCCATGCCCGCGCGGGTACGGCGTTTGACGCCATCCAGGGAACGCGCTCCCAAAGGCCTTTTGATAGCGTTGATAATTTCTCCCTCCGTGACCATTTCACAGCGGCAGATGACATTCCCGTAGGCAGGATCCTTGGCCACAAGCTGGGCGATTTCCTCGGGAGTGCTTTCCGCCACGCAGGGGATATCCTTCCGGCTGGAATGGAAATTCACCTTCTTTTTGGCTTCCAGCTTTTCCGTAATCTGCTCCGCCAGGTAGCGTATTAACCGGCGCGCTTCTGGAAGGCCGGGGAATCAATGCCTGCCGCGTTGAAAAAGCCTTCCGCGTCCTCCGCTTCCCCTAGAACAAAATCCCCGTCATCCTCGGTGGCGCGCAGTCCGGCAAAAGAAGTAATAGCCATGTTAAGCGGTATCTTTTCCGCGCTCAGCCGCGCTTTTTCCATTACCTGGGCAAGGCCTTCCGCGGTGGTGTTCACCGCTTCCTTGTCGGTAATGTCTTCTGCGGTAGGCCCGGTAAGCAGATTGCCATGCACGGTAGGCGTGATGAGGATTCCCTTGCCCAGCTTTGTGGGCTGCTGGAAAATCGTATGGGAAACAAAATTTCCCGCCTTTTTATCCAGAAGGATATACTCCCCTTTCCTGGGAGTGATATGAAGCTTCCTTCCGCTCACCATATTGTTGAACCGATCCGCATAAACGCCTGCGGCATTCACAATGCAGCGTGTTTCATAAATTCCTGCGGAGGTGGTAATGCGATAACAGTCCGCCGTTTTTTCAATGTTCTCTGCTTCCGTATTAAAATGGAACTCCACGCCGTTCTCAAAGGCATTTTCCGCAAAAGCGATTGTCATCTTAAAGGGACAGACAATCCCGCCTGTGGGGGCATCCAGCACGGCTGTCACCTCAGGCGACAGATTCGGCTCCAGCTCATGTATTTCCTCTCCGGAAACGATACGCACATCGGGAACGCCGTTGGCTTCGGCGCGCTCCCTGAGTACCTCAAGCCCGGGCAGATCCTTTTCATCAAAACAGAGAACCAGGGAGCCATTTCTTTTAAATGGAAAATCCAGTTCTTTGGAGAGCGCATCCATCATGCGGTTTCCCGCCACGTTCATTCTGGCCTTCAGCGTGCCGGGAACCGCATCGTACCCCGCATGGATAATGGCGCTGTTGGCCTTGGAGGTACCGCAGCACACATCCTCCTCCCGCTCCAGGACAGCCAGCTTCAGCTGGTAACGTGACAGCTCTCTGGCAATGGCGCAGCCTGTAACACCCGCGCCTATTACGATTACATCATACATATTTTCCTCCATTCTGCGCCTGCGATTCCTTCGGCTAAAACCATAAAGAAACGGCCCAAAACACATACCCACAGGGTATGCCTTTTTTGCTGTCTCCTTTTCTCCTGCAAATACAATATTCAGTTCCGCAAATCTTTTTTGTAAGTGTTCAGTACCCTCACAGTTGCTTTTTACATAAACCAGACCTTCCGGTTGGTGGTGGATATGGAAATCGCCCCCGCATTCAGCGCCGCCATAATGTCCTCCCGATCCGTGATCAGGCCGCCGGCAATGACCGGGATTCTTCCTTCTGCACAGATGCGCCGTATCACCTTGGGCATCAGGCCGGGAAGAACTTCAATAAAATCAGGATGTACCGATTCGGATTGTCTCCGGATGTTTTCGAAGGCCATGGAATCAATGGCGAAGAAACGCATGACGGTGAACATCCCCAGCTCCTTTGCCTGTCGTATCAGCGCCGGTTTTGTGGATATGATACCGTCAGCGGCGGTGGTGCTGTGGATAAAGCTCACCGCAATTTCCTTTCCGGAAAGCCCTGAAATCAGATCCAGGTGGACAATCACTGTTTTACCGGCATCCTTCAGCCGCCCCACGATTCCGGAAATACTGCAGATATCCCCATACAGGACAAATACAATCCGGATTTCGGAGTCAAGGCAGGCCCGCAGTCCCTCTTCGTCCTTTACGGCGGCGATTACGGGACAATCCTCAAACTGTTCCATCAATAGCTTATTCATGCATATACCTCTGAAGTCCATGTAAAATATCCCTCGGCCGCCTCAGTCCTGAAGGCTGCTGGCTGACGGCCTTTACGGCAGTACAGCATGATAAGGCGCCTGCCCCGCTGCCTGTGGGAATAAAAAAAGACAAACGAAAACAGGCTCTTTGTAAAAGCCCATTGTTTTGTCTCCTGTCTCTGAATCCATTTTAGCACAGCAGAGTGGCAAACGCAAGAAAATAGTCTGAATTATTGACACTATCACACGCAATTAGTGTTACTGTTCACTCCGTGACCAGTAACTGCATAAATCCATTAAAAATCGCCTGCGGCGATGGGATTTATGCACTCTTGAATCACTTTCTTACGTGCTGTGCAGTAAATGCACAGTACTGAGTGAACAGTAACCAATTAATTTCTGCTTACATCCCGCAATTAAGAAAGACTTGACTTTTCCCTGCGGGGGAGGGTGTATATTATGTATATCGGAAGCTGTTCGGAAGGCGGGGGCCTTCTGGGGAAAAGCGGAGAGGAGGAAAAATATGTATCGTATCGGTGAATTTTCCAGGATTACAAGCCTGACGGTAAAAGCGCTGCGATATTATGATGAAGAAGGAATCCTCAGCCCCTCGGAGCGGGATAAGAACGGATATCGTCTGTATAATGAAACGGATTACGAGAAGGCAAGACAGATCGTTTTGCTTCGGGAGCTGGATTTTTCCATTATGGAGATTAAGGACGTGCTTTCCGCCTGTGTGGGAGAAGAGGATCTGGCTTTCTTTCTCAAAGAAAAGCAGGCGCAGGTCCGGCAGCGTATCTCTAAGGAAAAGGCATTGTTAAAAAAGCTGGAGGAAGCCCTTCCCTCCAGAACGGAAGCCTCCGCTGTGAACCGCAGCTATACGCTGGAGCGTAAAACGGCGGAAGAGCTTCTTGTTATTTCCATCCGTTTCAGGGGAAAATATCCGGAGGTGGGCAAATACGCCGGCAGACTGTTTAAGGCGGCAGGAAGCAAGGCCTGCGGAGCGCCCTTCAGTCTGTATTATGATGAAGAATACAGGGAGGAAGCGGATATTGAGCTTTGCCTTCCTGTAAGCAGCCGGATAGCGGTCCCGGAGATTACCTGCAGGAGACTGCCTGAAATCACGGCGCTGTGTACGATGCATGAAGGCAGCTATGAGGAGCTTGGCGCGGCCTATAAGGCGCTGCTGGACGGCGCCGCGGAGAGAAAGCTAATACCGCAAGGCCCCTCACGCGAGATATACCTGAAAGGTCCTGGCGCCATTTTCCGGGGAAACCCGGCGCACTACAGGACAGAACTGATGCTGCCGGTGGCGGAAGAACCGGGAAAGGATAATTATGTCGGATAAATATGATTTCAAAAAAGAATACAGACAGCTGTACCAGACGAAGACGGATCCGGTGGTGATACAGGTTCCCCCCAGAAAATATCTGTGTGTGGACGGCTTCGGGGATCCGAATACCAGCCGGGAATATCAGGATGCGGTTGCGCTCCTGTATGGTATCACTTATACAATAAAAATGAGCAGGACAGAAGCGCCTGCGCAGGGCTATTTTGACTATGTGGCGCCTCCGCTGGAGGGCTTCTGGGATATTGATAGGAAGAGGCTTTGACGGACACCGGATTACGGATAAGGAACGCTTTGCCTGGACATCCTTGCTATAGCGGTGCCCGATTATGTCACCCCAGGTGCTGAAATGGGCTGCGGAAAGCTGCGTACCAAAAAGCCGGGGTTAAATCCGTCGGCAGTGCGCCTTGAGATTTTTGAGGAAGGACTGTGCGTGCAGTGCATGCATGTGGGAACCTATGACAGTGAACCGGAAACCATCCGACGGATGAATGAGTTCCTGGAGCAGGAAGGCTATGAAACGGATATCACCCCACAGAGGAGGCACCACGAGATTTACCTGGGGGATCCGAGGAAACAGGCGCCGGAAAAAAGAAAAACCATAATCCGCCACCCCATAAAGCGCAAAGCAGTACCTGTGGAATAACTGAACAATTACCGCCAAAACATCAAAAAACGGCCCGGAAGGCCTGACACTCTGTCACGGCTTCCCGGGCCGGCATTGTTTCCGCCCTGATGTGAATTGCCTGCATTGCTTTTAAACACAAAAAAAAGCACCAACCCCGAAGCTCTTAAGTCTTCAAAATCGGTACTTTCAAAGTGCGCCTTCAGGGGCTCGAACCCTGGACACCCTGATTAAGAGTCAGGTGCTCTACCAACTGAGCTAAAGGCGCTTATTTCTTTGTTTTATCTTCCGCAGTGCAGGATTTATTATATTATATAAATTTCATTTTTGCAATACCTTTTTTAAAAAAAATTAAGAAAATTTTTCACCTGCTTTAAGAATACTATAAAGTATGTTATTATTGTAACCATTCAGGCAGGTTTGCGCATTCACTGCGCAAACCGTGAGAAAACGTGGTGGCAGCAAGTATCCGCCCCTCGCCGAAGGCGATTTATAATGGGCGGATGCAGTAACAGTTCGGCCGAAAGCTGAACTGTTACTTATTATTCTGGAGAATTGAAAGAAATAATGATAGAAACGATAAGAGGTGCTATAATGATTTTTGACAGTCATGCACACTATGATGATGAAGCCTTTGATGCGGACAGGGAGGCGCTCCTTGACAGCTTTCCCGCAAATGGCATCGGCTGTGTGGTAAATGCCGGCGCAAGCTTTGCTTCAAATAAAAAAACAATGGAGCTGATTTCCCGGTATCCGTTTCTGTATGCAGCGGTGGGAATCCATCCCGAACATGCGGATGCCCTCGATGATAAAGGCCTGGAATGGCTCCGGGAACAGTTTTCCAATCCCAAGGTGGTGGCGGTAGGGGAAATCGGCCTTGACTACTACTGGGATGAGCCGGACCGTGAAATTCAGAAGAAAGCCTTTATCAGCCAGCTGGCTCTTGCCCGGGAGGTAAAGCGTCCCGTGGTAATTCATTCCAGGGACGCCTGTCTGGATACCCTGGATATTATGAGGGAAGAATACGGAAAAGGAGAACCTGCGGTTATTCACTGTTTTTCTTATTCCAGGGAGGCGGCCAGAGACTTCCTGAATCTGGGATGCATGATCGGAATCGGCGGCGTGGTAACCTTTAAAAATGCCAGGAAGGTTAAAGAAGCGGTGGAGTACATCCCCATAGACAGGATTCTTCTGGAAACGGACTGCCCGTATTTAGCGCCGGAGCCGAACCGGGGAAAAAGAAATTCTTCCCTGAACCTTCCTTATGTTGCAAAGCAGATAGCGCAGCTGAAGGGTATGACGGCGGAAGAGGTGGTGGAAATCACGGATTTAAACGCCAGGAAATTTTATGGAATCAATTAAAAAACGCAGCAGGCCTTATACCGGCCTATTATCTGCGGCAGTGATACAGGCTTCATCAGCATATGGTACGGAGGAGATTTTATGCCCAAAATAGGTACGCCCGGCAGAACAGTTGAGGTACTTCAGAAATATCAGTTTAACTTTCAGAAAAAATATGGCCAGAACTTCCTGATAGAACCCCAGGTGCTGGAAACAATCGTGGACGCGGCACACATACAGGCGGATGACTGTGTGCTGGAAATAGGGCCCGGTATCGGAACCATGACCCAGTATCTGGCGGAACAGGCCAGGGAAGTCGTGGCGGTGGAGATAGATAAGGCCCTGATCCCCATCCTGCAGGATACCCTTTCCGAGTATCCCAATGTTACCATAATCAATGAGGATATTCTCAAGGTAGATCTGGAAAAACTGGTAAAAGAGAAAAATGACGGCCGCCCTGTAAAGGTAGTGGCAAACCTTCCCTATTATATAACCACCCCCATCATCATGCAGCTGTTTGAAAGCCATGTGCCGCTTCACAGCATAACCATCATGGTGCAGACCGAGGTGGCCCAGCGGATGCAGGTGGGGCCGGGAACAAAAGACTACGGAGCGCTTTCCCTGGCGGTCCAGTATTATTCCCGCCCGGAAATTATCACCCATGTGCCTCCTACCTGCTTTATCCCCAGACCTAACGTGGGAAGCACTGTAATCCGGCTGACCAGGTATGAAAAGCCTCCGGTTGAGGCTGCGGACGAAAGCTTTTTATTCAGCCTGATCCGGGCGTCCTTTAACCAACGCAGAAAGACGCTGGTAAACGGCCTGAGCAATGCATCCGGCCTGAATCTGTCCAAAGCACAGATTACGGAGGCGCTGGAGCAGATGGGACTGCCCGCCAATGTACGTGGCGAAACCTTCACACTGGAGCAGTTCGCCCGCCTGTCTGAGCTTTTGTACCGGAAAAAATAGAAGAAAAAAGGAGAGGGAATATGGCTGATTATCTGGTGAATTTGTATGATATGGATCCGTCCTGGTCTCCGGAAAAGCTGGAGGAGGCAGGAATCACCATCCGCCGCGTCCTCAGCCCGGATAAAGGAAAGGTAATGGAGTTCGTCCGTAAATATTACGAGGGCGGCTGGGAAAGCGAATGTGAACACTCCTTTTCCCACGATCCCATCACCTGCTATATCGCAGTGCAGAAAGGGGAAATCATCGGCTTTTCCTGCTTTGATGCCACGGCAAAAGGCTATTTCGGCCCAATCGGCATCAGACCGGATGAAAAAGGGCACGGCACAGGCCAGGCTCTCCTGCGCGCAGCGCTGCTTGGCATGCGGGAGGCGGGCTATGGCTACGCGGTCATCGGCTGGGCGGAGCACGCGGAAGGCTTTTACCGCAAAAGCCTGAAAAAAGTCTTTGAGATACCTGATTCCCAGGCGGAAAATACCATTTACCGTACGCTGACGATATTTTAACGGTAGAAGGATCCGCAGAGGAAAGCTTAATAAACCAACAGTATGGAGAAAATATGATTGAAGCAATCTGTTTTGATATGGACGGCATACTATTCGACACGGAAAGACTGAGCGTGGAAAGCTGGATTGCTGTTGCCGAAAAATTAGGACTGGGAAATATTGAAAAAGGGGTATACGGCTGCATCGGACTGAACCGTACGGACTGCCGCATTTTCCTGAAGGAGGTTTACGGAGAGGACTTCCCCTATGATTATTTCAGGGAACAGACCTCCGCCCTTTTCCAGGAAAGAGTGGAAAAAGAAGGACTTCCTGTGATGAAGGGAGCCGGGGAGCTCCTGACCTGGCTGCAGGAAAAAGGCGTAAAGATCGCCCTGGCCTCCTCCACCGGACGGGAAAAGGTGCTCAGCCATCTGCGCAGAGCGGATTTTACGGACTTTTTCCAGGTGGTAATCGGCGGGGATATGGTGGAGCACAGCAAGCCTCTTCCTGATATTTATTTGAAGGCATGCGAGCTGCTGGGGGTGAAGCCGGAGAACGCCATTGCCATAGAGGACTCGCCCAACGGCATCCGTTCCGCAGCGGCAGCAGGCATGCTTCCTGTCATGGTGCCTGATATGGTGGAACCTACGCCCGAAATAGAAGAATTGCTCTATCACAAATGCGACAGTCTTTTTGCTGTCAGGGATTTTCTGGAGGATATGCTGTGATGCTGACTCAGGTGCAAAAGCTGCAGTTGAAAAATGCGGTGCAGCGGGTGCTTCATGTGCCCGGAAATTATCGCGGCGGCCCGATAGAAATGGCGGTGGTGGCCGATTACTCCGCAGACGGGGAAGCTTTGGCCGAATGCGGCAAGGAAATTGTGGCCGTACTCAAGTCCATGGGGGATACCTTCCGTAATGTACGTCTGAACCTGGTCAGATGGAAAGCGGATGACGACATTAATCATGAAATATCCGCCCTTGCCTATTTGCAGACAGGAAGCGCCTTTCAGGATTATGAACCTTTTGCTTCCCGGAAAAGGCTGGAGCTGCTCTGCGGACAGCTGAAAATGTTTCAGGCCCGTTCCCGGCTGCTGCTTCTTATCACAGACGGGGATTTGATTATAGAGGATCAGGCCCTGCTGCGGGAGAACCTGAATCCCTTCCTGTACAGAAAGCTGATATTGATAACTCCGGAAGGGATAAAGCAGGGAAGCAGCCTTCTGCAGAATAATGAATAAAAGGGCAGCTATTCAGTCAGGTCAGTGCCCTTGCTGCCGGGGCCTGCGCTTTACGCTGACACGGTTACTCTGACACAGCTACTGAAAAAGGAGGTAATTTATGAGTCAGGCATTGATTTGGGCGGCCGGCGGAACCGGCTTTACGTTCCTGATGACAACGCTGGGCGCCGCTATGGTATTTCTGTTCCGCGGCGAGATCAATATGAAAATACAGAGGGTCTTTCTGGGATTTGCGGCGGGAGTTATGATTGCGGCGTCCGTATGGTCCCTGCTGATCCCTGCGATTAATGAGGCGGAAAAGGCAGGAGGCATCGGATGGATTCCGGCAGCGGGCGGTTTTGTGCTGGGCATTCTCTTTCTGCTCCTGATGGATCAGCTGCTTCCCCATCTGCATGCCGGTTCTTCGGAACCGGAGGGAATGACTTCTTCCTGGAAGCGTACCACGCTTCTTGTCATGGCCGTCACCCTGCACAATATCCCTGAGGGAATGGCGGTAGGCCTTGCATTCGCCATGGCGGCGCAGAACATGGGGATGGAGGCGGGAGCCGCCGCCGCATTTGCGCTTGCCCTGGGTATCGGTATCCAGAACTTCCCCGAAGGCGCGGCAATATCACTGCCTCTGCGCCAGGAAGGAATCCCTACCTGGAAAGCCTTTCTGTATGGCAGCCTTTCAGGTATTGTGGAGCCGGTTTTCGGAATTCTTGTTGTGCTTGTGGCCGGAGGAATCCAGCCGCTGATGCCCTGGCTTCTCAGCTTTGCAGCCGGTGCCATGATGTATGTGGTGGTGGAAGAGCTGATTCCGGAAGCACATCTGGGAGAGCATTCCAATGTGGGAACCCTGGGAGTTATGGTCGGTTTCCTCATTATGATGATACTGGATGTGGCACTGGGATGAATTAATGGCCGGATGTCCTGCCGCGGGCTGCGGGACACATCCGGCCTCCCGCCAGCCATTAAGCTGGCATGCCGGTGTTAATGCACGCGTATCTGTCAGGCCCGCTGTACATAAAAAATAAATTGGGAGGAATTACAAATGGAAAAATCAAAGGTTTATTTTACAACAATGAAAACTTCTTTTTCTGAGAATCTGCCTCAGAAGCTGGAACGTCTGATTAAAACGGCAGGAATCGGAAACATTGATTTCAGCAACAAGTACGCCGCTATAAAAATGCACTTCGGCGAGCCAGGCAACCTGGCATATCTGCGTCCCAACTACGCCGCAGTGGTGGTGAAGGTAATCAAAGAACTCGGCGGCAAGGCCTTCCTCACGGACTGCAACACACTGTATGTGGGCGGTAGAAAGAATGCCCTGGATCACATAGATGCAGCCTACCAGAATGGTTTTTCCCCATTTTCCACCGGCTGCCATGTCATCATTGCCGATGGACTGAAGGGAACCGATGAAGAACTGGTTCCCGTAGAAGGCGGGGAATATGTAAAGGAAGCCAAAATCGGCCGCGCCATTATGGATGCGGATGTTTTTATCACTCTCAGCCATTTCAAGGGACACGAAGCCACCGGTTTCGGCGGCGCGCTCAAGAATATCGGCATGGGCTGCGGATCCCGCGCCGGCAAGATGGAAATGCACAACGCAGGCAAGCCCTATGTGGAGCAGGAAAACTGCATCGGCTGCGGCCGCTGTATCAAAATCTGCGCCCATGATGCTCCCTCCATTACAGACGGCAAGGCCTCCATTGACCACGACAAATGTGTTGGCTGCGGCCGCTGCATCGGAGTCTGCCCCATGGATGCCGTCTGCACTCCCGGAGATGAAAGCAATGATATCCTCAACCGTAAAATAGCGGAATACAGCAAAGCCGTGGTAACCGGACGCCCCCACTTCCATATCAGCCTTGTAGTGGATGTTTCCCCCAACTGCGACTGCCATTCCGAAAACGATATTCCCATCGTTCCTGATGTGGGAATGTTTGCCTCTTTCGATCCGGTAGCACTGGACGTAGCCTGTGCAGATGCGGTAAATAAACAGCCCGTTATCAGCGGCAGCCAGCTTGACCGTATGCCCCATGTACACCATGACCACTTCATTGATTCCGCTCCGGAGACCAACTGGCACTCCTGCATTGAACATGCGGTGAAAATCGGCCTTGGCAGCGACCAGTATGAGTTGATTGAAATCTGATGTAGTACATAATCTGACAAAATACATAAAAAAGAATCAGAAAAGCCCGGACTGGCAGTTTATTAAAACGCCTGTCCGGGCTTTTATATGCTCCCTGAAAGCACAAATCGGCTTTTATTTATCCGAAGCAAATCTTTCCGCCTGCTCCTGAATCAGCGCCTGATCCTCAAAATAGTTGATCTTCATCGCATTCTTCACCTCGGACAACGTCCTGGCGGCTTCTGCCTCAGCAGCCTCGCTGCCCTCCTTCAGGATCCGGTAAATTTCAGGAATATCCTTTTCAAATTCCTTTCTCCGTTTCCGAATGGGTTCCAGCTCCTCCTGCATTACATTATTCAGGAATTTCTTTACCTTAACATCTCCCAGGCCGCCGCGCGCGTAATGATCCTCCATTTCCTGAAGATTCTGATAATCAGGGCAGTAGCGTTCAAAATGTTCATCCCGGCAGAATGCTTCCAGATAAATAAATACCGGGTTTCCTTCCACCTTTCCGGGATCCTGTACACGCAGGTGACCGGGATCGGTGAACATGGACATGATTTTCTGCTTTACATCCGCTTCGCTGTCGGACAGATAAATACAGTTATTCAGGGATTTGCTCATCTTTGCCTTCCCGTCAATACCCGGCAGGCGCAGACATACCTTGTTGTCAGGCAGCAGGATATTAGGGTCTGTAAGTGTTTCCCCATATACGGAATTGAACTTGTGGACGATTTCCTTCGTCTGCTCAATCATGGGCGCCTGATCCTCACCTACCGGAACCGTGGTGGCATGGAACGCGGTAATATCCGCCGCCTGGCTGATAGGATAGGTAAAAAAGCCCACAGGAATGCTTGTCTCAAAATTACGCATCTGAATTTCAGACTTCACGGTAGGATTCCTCTGCAGCCTGGAAACGGTAACCAGATTCATATAATAAAAAGAAAGCTCGCACAGTTCAGGAATCTGGGACTGAATAAAAAGAGTGGACTTTGCCGGATCAAGTCCGCAGGACAGATAATCCAGCGCCACTTCAATAATATTCTGACGCACCTTCTCCGGATTGTCTGCATTATCGGTCAGCGCCTGCGCATCTGCGATCATAATAAAAATCTTATCATATTCTCCGGAATTCTGAAGCTCCACTCTCCGCTTCAGGGAGCCTACATAGTGCCCAACATGAAGCGGACCGGTAGGGCGGTCGCCCGTTAAGATAACTTTGCTCATGATAATTCTCCTGTCACATAAGAAAATATATTTTACTGCGTTCTATTTTACTCGTTCTCCGGGGGATATGTCCAGTGAATCCGCTTATTTTTTATAAAAACAGCCATAACGGACAAATCCTCTCCGCTGCCTTTTCAAAATTGTGCCTGCCTACAGCATAAGATACAGGATAAATGCATAACATAAGATACCTTTCCTATATCTCTTAGTACCGGAGAACTGTTAACCCTTAATATGATATGAGAAACATCCAGGAGAATGGTATAATATTGGATGCCGAAAATAGGATGTCTATAGTATAATAAATACAACAAGAAAAAATGGGGTGGCTGATTTGCTGATAAAGATAGGAGACGTCGAATATACAGGGGTTTGGGATAATGTGTTATATAAAAGGCTTTCCCATTATCCTGCTATAACGGATTGGGAAATTCGTAATATAATTGAATTTATACAATATGAGAAAAAGTATGGACGTGAGTGCAAAATTGAATGTGAGAACAAAAAATTATTGAGGCAGATTACTGAAAAGATTATGGAGCAGGACAGATATCTGGCGGCTCCACGTCCAGAACGGATTACTGAATGTACCGCATGTCCCTACAGGAAGGGATGTATGACAGACCTTGTCTGTCACACCGCCTCAGTTGAAAATGCAATTAAAATTTTTCTCTCAGGGAAATTACTTCCTGCTGTAAATGCCAGAAATGTATCGGTTGCGGAACTGATGAGAGAACAGAGAAATGCGGCAAATGATCCTCCGGATTATTTTGAGTACATAATGTTTTCTTGGGGAAACTGCCAGGCAGGAGATCGTCTTGTAATGGAACGCAGATTGAAAAGGCTTCCTAACGAGGAGGATTTAAGTACTTATTTCTCGCCTGGCATCAGATTTTATTTTATTTTATTTACGATGAAATTATAAAGCATCCCAAGGCTGTGTTTGATGGAGTATTGCCAATTAAAATCAAGGATGAACTGGACATTAAAAAGTGGCTGTTTGCTGCAGTTATCCCGAAAGAATATAAGGACAGGACAATGGGCGTAATTCCGGAAGAACTAAAAGACAGAATATTATATATTGAAAATGACTGTAAAGATATTTGGGATTGGTCGGAGAAAGTATACTGTGTTGTTAAAAATTGGGGGAGTAAACATAGTTGAATATTGAATTTAAAAAATTTAGTGAGTTTCAGAGAGGCTTAATGGTTGCGCTGCTGAAGGATGCTTATTCATTTGAAACAGGGTATGAACGGGACTGGCTGAAGGAATGGATAGAAGCTGATAACTTTTTTTATAACAATCTGGATATTGCGGATAACTGCGGCTTCATTACAGTATTGAATAACAAACCTATTGGTTTTATATGCTGGGATCCAAGGAATATTCCAGACTTTGTGGAAATAGGGCATAACTGTATTGCTTCGATGTATAAAGGAAAGAAATTCGGAAAAATCCAGCTTCAGGAAGCCATAAGCAGGATTTCCCGTTCCATAGATGCCGGGAAAATAATAGTGACAACCGATGAACGATTAGTTGCTGCACAGAAAAACTATGAAAGCGTGGGATTTCGTTTGATTAAAAAAAGGCCGAATAAGATAAACCCGGAATATGCGGGAATGCTTATAGATTATGAAATACCTCTCAGAATGGTTAATTATTAATTAATAAGATGGGGCTGATCAAATGAAAACGTAGAGTAAAGAATATATAGCTACATACATTAGATAGAAGTCACAATAGGAAGAGATGAAATGTGAGTCATACCTCTGGATAGGTGTTGCTTTAATTGAACAAAATCTATTGTGTAATGTATCCTAAAAGCCAGCGGCAAAAAAGCTGGTGAAGGTTATAGCAGAGTGTGAACCGTACCAGGTCTGAACAAGGCCTGGTACGGTTCACACTCTTGTTTATCAGGACTTCACAAGCTTTATAATTTATATTTTTTATATTTTTTTTATAATTGAGTTAGCACTCACCTCTTGACAGTGCTAACAATGCATGTTATAAATGTTATAGAACAACAAAGGGGAACGGCAGACAAGCCGGAGACCTCTTTATAAATAATAAGAAATCAGGAGGAATGAACTATGTTAATCAGAAACAACTTTTTCAATGACTTTTTCGGTGATATGTTTGATGACCCGTTTTTTAACAGAGGATACGCTCCTCAGACCCAGCTGATGAAAACAGATATCCGCGAGAAGGACGGACAGTACCTTCTGGAAATCGAAGTTCCCGGCTTTACCAAAGATGATGTAAAGGCCGAATTAAAGGAAGGCTACCTCACCATTACCGCAGACAGGAAAGAGCCTGTGGAAAGAGCGGATGAGAGAACAAAGTATGTAAGGAAAGAAAGATATTACGGAACCATGAAGAGAACCTTCTATATCGGCGAGGAGATTACGGAGAATGAAATCCATGCAGCCTTCAAGGACGGAATTCTGAAGATTATGATTGATAAGCCTCAGCCCAAGAAGATTGAAGAAGAGAAGACAATCATCCCTATTGAGGGCTGACGGACTTCCTTCAGGGTTCAGTGATTACCCTCCGATACTGCCGGCGGTAACCGGTTTTATATAGATAAAGGACAATACCAGTCCCAGACTGTTAAAATACCCTCCCCCTTTAATCCTTTGTTATCATGTTAAAAGGAACCTGCTTCCGATGGCAGACAGCCCACGGAAGCAGGTTCCTTTTTGCAGATAATCCTGTAATCCCACAAAATCATCTTAATTTTCATCAATAAAACAGCGTCATATCACTCTAAAACCGCTGCAGTCCGCCCGCGGCTTACACAAGCTTCAAAATGTCCCAGGGCTCCGCCAGCCGTACATCTGCGGCTATGGCCTCCGGATTTTTACACCCCCACAGAGCCAGCGCGCGTTTTACCCCTGCACTCCCGGCACACTGCATATCATAAATGCTGTCGCCGATATAAACAGCCTGTTCCGGAGAAATTCCCGCTTTCTTCAGATAATAAAGCATAGGTCCTGGACTGGGTTTATGCTCCGGGGTATCCGAGGAAGTAACAGAGATGGTAAAATATTTCTCCAATCCCAACGGTATCATATCATGATCATACTCTTCCTGATTTTTTGACGTTATTGTCCCCAGAATAATTCCCTTATCCCTCAAATGCTCCAGAATCTCCGGAATATCAGGATAAATGGAAACATCATTGGCATGCGAATTATAGAAGGCATCCCATTTTTTCAGCTTCTCAGGAATTCCATCCTCAATCCCCAGCTGTGCCAGAGCCTGGCTCCCCGGGATTCCCAGACAGAAATATAACTGCTCCGGCGCATATTGGATCCCCTTTTCTTCCAACAGCAGCTCCTGAAGCCCTTTTATAATAGCTTTTTCCGTATTAATCAACGTTCCGTCGATATCAAAGATAAAATGACGCTCCTGCATCAGGCATCCCCTTCCGGTATAAAACCTTCAAAAATGAACAATGTAAAGTCCTTCCGGCATTCATCCATTTCTTTCTGGGAACGGATTGTCCATCCCACCGAAAGCGCATGATAGAAGCCGCAGCAAATCCTTCTTGACAAATCATCCCGGTAAAGCCAGTTGTAAGCAATAAAATCCGGCCTGGCCGCAATGTTGGAAAGCATTTTGCTCAACAGGAAAAAAGGAAGGCTGCAATTTTTGTTCTCCTTGTTGAAATTCGTGCAAAGCTGCCCCCGGAATACATCAGGCCGGTGCTTCCTGTACCAGATAAGCGCGGAAGGATGAAAAGATTCAATACAGTAAACACCCTGGTATCCCCTCAGCTGTTCATTGACTGCCTCAGGAATCCTGTCATCCCTCTTATCCATTTTGATTTCAATGATAAGAGGAACCTGCCCGTTTACCAGAGTAAGGAATTCCTGAAAAGTAGGAATCCGCTCCTGCGTCCCTGCCAGGGAAAGCTGCTTAAGCTCCGCCAGGGTCAATTCATTCACCCGTTTCTCCACACCGCACATACGTGTCAGGGTAGCATCATGAAAAACCACCGGAATGCCGTCCTTTGAAAGCTGCACATCCATTTCCATGCCAAACCCCTTCTCAATGGCCAGCCTGAATGCTTTCATGGAATTCTCCGGAACTCCGGCTTCCAAATCGTGAAGTCCGCGGTGCGCATAATATTGATGAAGCAGTGCGCTGCAGTCCGGCTTATGCAGCCTTGGCATAATTAAAATCATATAAAGCAGAAACAAAAGCAAAATAACAACAATAAGAACTACTAACGTGTGCATGAAAAAAACTCTCCTTTATCTTAAGTCTGAAAATAAGTCTGCATAACCCCATCACTACAATAGTATAAAGCTCTTTTCCTGAAATGTCATTCCAAAAAAACAGGTTGCAATACACACCCGCTCCGTATAAAATGCACATATCACAAACTGTACGCGCAGCATTGCGCAGAGAGGAGCCAATATGAAATTCAGTTTTGCCCATAACAATTTAAACGTAACGGATCTGGATAAATCACTCCGTTTTTATGAAGAGGCTCTTGGCCTGAAGGCCGCCCGCACCAAAGAAGCCTCCGACGGGAGCTTCATCCTTGCATTCCTGACTGACGGTGTTACTCCTCATCAGCTGGAGCTGACCTGGCTGAGAGACTGGGAAAAAGATTCCTATGATCTGGGAGACAACGAATTCCACCTGGCCTTTGCTGTTGATGACATGGAGGCTGCCCATGCGAAGCACAGGGAAATGGGCTGCATCTGCTTTGAAAATGAGGCTATGGGAATCTATTTTATAGCCGATCCTGACGGCTACTGGATAGAAATTATTCCCGCGTAGCCTCCGGATCCAGGGAAAGGCCGAACATGTCGGCGCATATCTGTCTGCCGCTTTCGGTGCGAAAGATGCGCCGCAGGACCTGTCCGGCCGTTTCCCTTGACTCATTTCCTTCGTATAGGTTTACCAGAAAATCGGCCTCCACCAGAATCTGATAATCCAAACCGTTGATGTCCGTGTAAGTATGATGATGTGCGATCAGATAACACACCCTGTCAATCACCGAATCCTCAAAATCCAGCGTTTCCAGCATTGCCCTGGCAATGACCGGCCCCTCCAGCTCCTGATGCTTTCCATCCGCGTCCCCGTACTTTTCTTCGCTTACCTTAATTCCGATATCATGTACAATCGCGGCAATCTCAAGAATATTCTGTTCCTCATCCCCAAGCTTCTCCAATTTTCCTATGACGCCCGCAAAATCATGCACCTTTATGAAATGCTGTATCCGGCAGGGATCATTTGCATAATAACTGATCATTGTCTTAATTAGAAGCGCCTTCTCATCCATCGTAATTCCACCTTTCAGAGCCTTTTCTTTCTTCCTATTCTATGACAACTGCAGACGGCCCACAAGAGCAAATCGGCGCTGTGCCCCGAAAACGCTGATGACAAGAAAATAAAACTATAATATAATGAAAACAATCGCAGCAGAACGGACACAGGAAAGGATTGGACTGATGAGAACAATACAGCTATCGGAAATTACCGATAATATAAAAGAAATGTGTATAGAAGCAAATCATGTTCTGACGCCTGACATGGCAAAGGCGCTGGAAACTGCCGACCGCCGTGAAAAATCACCGCTGGGACAGAAGGTTTTGGGACAACTGCAGGAGAACCTGCAGATTGCCGGTCAGGACCGGATCCCCATTTGCCAGGACACCGGCATGGCCGTCGTATTCCTGGAAATAGGCCAGGATGTCCATTTTGAAGGAGGGATTCTTGAGGATGCGGTAAACGAAGGAATCAGGCAGGGCTATGCGGAAGGCTATCTGAGAAAATCCGTTAGGAGGATCCGCTTTCTTGTGAAAATACGAAAGACAATACTCCTGGAATCATCCACTATAGCATAGTTCCCGGTGAACAGGTCAAAATAACCGTAGCCCCCAAAGGCTTCGGAAGTGAAAATATGAGCCGTGTTTTTATGCTGAAGCCCGCAGACGGCATGGAAGGGGTAAAAAATGCAATTCTTACCGCGGTACGTGACGCCGGACCCAATGCCTGTCCGCCCATGGTGGTAGGCGTCGGTATCGGAGGAACCTTTGAAAAATGTGCTCTTATGGCAAAACAGGCTCTCACCAGACCGTTGGATGATTCATCAAACATACCTTATATAAAAGAAATGGAAGATGAACTTTTGGAAAAAATCAATAAAACCGGAATCGGACCGGGCGGGCTGGGCGGAACAACCACCGCGCTGGGAGTGAAAATTAATACATACCCGACCCATATAGCGGGGCTTCCTGTAGCCGTTAATATCTGCTGTCACGTCAACCGCCATTCAGTACGCACCATATAATACCCATTATATGGTAGTTCTTCGCGCAGGTAATACAATATCTGCTGATGTTACATTATATAATAAGAAGAGAACCGTTATCCGGAAGGAGATTGCCATGGAAAAACATATGAAAGTGCCCTTTGCCAGAGGAAACTGGCCGCCCAGGGGCAGGATTACGTTACCATGGAGACAATATATACGGCAAGAGATGCCGCTCATAAAAGGATGTATGAGACACTGCAGAAGGGCGGAAGTCTTCCCTTTGATATCAGAGGAAACGTGATTTACTATATGGGACCATCTCCCGCCAGGCAGGGACGCCCTATTGGTTCCGCCGGTCCCACCACGGCCAGCCGCATGGACAAGTATACCCCCGCGCTTCTGGATCTGGGGTTACAGGGAATGATTGGAAAAGGGAAAAGAACGGAAGCGGTGAAACAGGCAATGATCAGGAATACCGCCGTTTACTTTGCTGCCGTAGGGGGAGCCGGCGCCCTGCTTTCTAAATCCATTATATGCTCAGAGGTGATAGCTTATGAAGATCTGGGCACTGAAGCTGTCCGCCGGCTGGAGGTAAAGGACTTTCCAGTAATCGTTGTAATGGACAGTGTGGGAAATAACCTTTATGAAACCGCCCTGGAAGAATACCGTACCGAATAAAATAAAGATAAGAAAGAGAAAGATATTATGAGAATAGCTTTGATGGTCCTCAGACTTTTCTTTAAAGCCTTTTACTACTTTGGCCGCATCTGGTGGTGCAGCATCCATGAAAACATCAGTTATGAGGAAGGTTTCCGCTGGGCGAAGAAGACAACGCTTGCAGCTAACCGTGCCGGCCGCGTCAAAATAGAAGCCCATGGCCTGGAGAATTTACCGGATAAAGACGGATTTATCATGTTCCCCAACCATCAGGGCCTTTTTGACGGGCTTGTATTCCTGGAGTCCTGTCCCAGGCCCTTTGCCTTTGTCATGAAAAAAGAAGCGGCCAATATCATTCTCCTCAAACAGGTCCGCAAGGCTCTCGGGGCCCTTACCATTGACAGGGAGGATTTAAGACAGTCAATGAAAGTGATCCAGAAAATGGCGGAAGAAGTCAAACAGGGACGCAACTTCATTATTTTCCCCGAAGGCACCAGAAGCAGACAGGGCAACCATACCCTGGAATTTAAGGGCGGCAGCTTTAAGAGCGCAATGAAAGCCAGATGCCCCATAGTCCCCTGTGCCCTGATTGATTCGTTTATTCCCTTTGATGAAAACAGCATCCGTCCTGTTACCGTGAAGATCTTCTATCACAAAACCTATATGTATTGCGAGGAATATAAAGATATGAAGACAACACAGATTGCAGAAGAAGTAAGAAGACGTATAGATGAAACCATTATTGGATATACTCAAAATAACCCCGAAAAGGCGTAATACAACATTATATGAAAAAACTTCCCAAAAAGAATTGACAAACTGTGGAAGCTTATGTATAATAACTTTTGCGTCACCTAAGGGTGCGTTCACTTCATATTGGTAGAGGATTAGTTCAGTTCTGTGGAGAAATACTCAAGAGGCTGAAGAGGCGCCCCTGCTAAGGGTGTAGGTCGTTTATAGCGGCGCGAGGGTTCAAATCCCTCTTTCTCCGTTCCCTTTACCGATATAAGGGAAGCTGATTATAGCTTCGCGGAAAAAGAATCTTAAGTGATTGAGATTTCTTTTTTTTCGCACTTTTGCCAGATGGAAAACATATGAAAAACTTTTGTAAAAATAAGTTAAAAAAGATGTTGACATTTGACGAAACATGATGCTATAATAAAACTCCACCGCGGATGCGATGGAACAACAACTTGAAAGAAACAAAAAAAGTTAAAAAAGTGCTTGACAGTCCAAACGACATGTGATAAGATATCGACTGTTGCGGCTGAGAAAGCAGCACACAGAACCTTGACAAATAATAGTAATGCAACCCTGAAAATTCTAAAAAAGAAATTCAGAGGAACAAGTTTTAAAGCTTCGTAAGAAGACCTTTAAGACACCCAAAAACAGTAAGAAACGCTTGGAAACAAGCAACGGTTAAACATTAGCTAGAGTTAATCTTAACTGGGTTAAACACTTAAACAAGAGAGTTTGATCCTGGCTCAGGATGAACGCTGGCGGCGTGCCTAACACATGCAAGTCGAACGAGTTATGCAGAGGAAGTTTTCGGATGGAATCAGCGTAACTTGAGTGGCGGACGGGTGAGTAACGCGTGGTAACCTGCCTGTACCGGGGATAACACTTAGAAATAGGTGCTAATACCGCATAAGCGCACAGCTTCACATGAGGCAGTGTGAAAAACTCCGGTGGTACAGGATGGTTTCGCGTCTGATTAGCCAGTTGGCAGGGTAACGGCCTACCAAAGCAACGATCAGTAGCCGGCCTGAGAGGGTGAACGGCCACATTGGGACTGAGACACGGCCCAAACTCCTACGGGAGGCAGCAGTGGGGAATATTGCACAATGGGGGAAACCCTGATGCAGCGACGCCGCGTGAGTGAAGTATTTCGGTATGTAAAGCTCTATCAGCAGGGAAGAATAATGACGGTACCTGACTAAGAAGCCCCGGCTAACTACGTGCCAGCAGCCGCGGTAATACGTAGGGGGCAAGCGTTATCCGGATTTACTGGGTGTAAAGGGAGCGTAGACGGCACAGCAAGCCAGATGTGAAAACCCGGGGCCCAACCCCGGAACTGCATTTGGAAACTGCTGGGCTTGAGTGCAGGAGAGGTAAGCGGAATTCCTAGTGTAGCGGTGAAATGCGTAGATATTAGGAGGAACACCAGTGGCGAAGGCGGCTTACTGGACGGTAACTGACGTTGAGGCTCGAAAGCGTGGGGAGCAAACAGGATTAGATACCCTGGTAGTCCACGCCGTAAACGATGATTGCTAGGTGTTGGTGGGTATGGACCCATCGGTTGCCGCAGCTAACAATAAGCACTCCACCTGGGGAGTACGTTCGCAAGAATGAAACTCAAAGGAATTGACGGGGACCCGCACAAGCGGTGGAGCATGTGGTTTAATTCGAAGCAACGCGAAGAACCTTACCAGGTCTTGACATCCCGATGACCGGCCCGTAACGGGGCCTTCTCTTCGGAACATTGGAGACAGGTGGTGCATGGTTGTCGTCAGCTCGTGTCGTGAGATGTTGGGTTAAGTCCCGCAACGAGCGCAACCCCTATCCTCAGTAGCCAGCAGGTAAAGCTGGGCACTCTAGTGAGAGACTGCCGGGGATAACACGGAGGAAGGCGGGGATGACGTCAAATCATCATGCCCCTTATGATTTGGGCTACACACGTGCTACAATGGCGTAAACAAAGGGAAGCGAGACAGTGATGTTGAGCAAATCCCAGAAATAACGTCTCAGTTCGGATTGTAGTCTGCAACTCGACTACATGAAGCTGGAATCGCTAGTAATCGCGAATCAGCATGCTGCGGTGAATACGTTCCCGGGTCTTGTACACACCGCCCGTCACACCATGGGAGTTGGAAATGCCCGAAGCCTGTGACCTAACCGCAAGGAAGGAGCAGTCGAAGGCAGGTCTAATAACTGGGGTGAAGTCGTAACAAGGTAGCCGTATCGGAAGGTGCGGCTGGATCACCTCCTTTCTAAGGCGAAGAAGTAAGGGTTGTATTACTGTTTAGATGTTAAGGGAACCGGAGTGAGGGCGGAAGTCGGAAAATGACAGACTTAAACAGAAGGAGAAAACATAAAAATTCCGGTGGCGATGCGCTTAAGGGAAACACCCGTTCTCATCCCGAACACGATGGTTAAGACTTAGGCGGCCGATGGTACTATGCTGGAGACGGTATGGGAGAGCAGGTGGCTGCCGGATTATAAAGAAAATAAGCATAAAGCTTTAGATACACTGGTTTTACCAGTGAACAGATGGAAAATCCCTGATTTTGAATGACTGATAAAATTTCAGTCAGGAATGTACCTTGAAAACCGAATATTGAAAATAATCTTAAAGTATCAACGTCTAAAAAGTTGGTTTTGTAAGAACCAATGAATGAAAAGAAGATAAACGAGAGACATCAAAACAAAAAAAAAGAAATGAAGATTTTTTAAATAAAGGCATACAGCTATGTATGCTGGTAACGAGACCATGAAGGACGAGTTACAACAGGTTAAGCTGTAAAGAGCACAGGGCGGATGCCTTGGCACTAAGAGCCGATGAAGACGTGATAAGCTGCGAAAGCTGCGGTGAGGAGCAAATATCCATTGATCCGCAGATGTCTGAATGGGGAAACCCGGCGGAAAACACTCCGTCACCGTACTGAATCCATAGGTATGCGGAGAACGGTGAACTGAAACATCTAAGTAGCCGGAGGAAGAGAAAATATATCGATTCTGTGAGTAGCGGCGAGCGAAATGGGAAGAGCCAAACCAGTGTGCGTGCATGCTGGGGTTCGAGACTGCAGACGATTACGAACAAGGTTAGCAGAACGGCCTGGGAAGGCCGGCGGGAGAGGGTGAGAGCCCCGTAAGCGAAACCGGTGAGGGACAGCGGTATCCGGAGTACCACGAGACACGAGGAACCTTGTGGGAAGAGCGGGGACCACCGTAGGCTAAATACTCCTTAGTGACCGATAGGCGCATAGTACTGTGAAGGAAAGGTGAAAAGGACCCCGGGAAGTGAAGAGAACCTGAAACCCTGTGTTTACAAGCTGTGGAAGTACCTCAAGGGTACAACCGCGTACTTTTTGTAGAACGGTCCGGCGAGTTGCGGGTGCTGGCAAGGTTAAGTCCTTAAGGGACGGAGCCGAAGGGAAACCAAGTGTCAATAGCGCGTGAAGTCAGCATCTGCAGACCCGAAACCGGGTGATCTATCCATGTCCAGGTTGAAGTTGTCGTAACAAGACAATGGAGGACCGAACGCACATCCGTTGAAAAGGGTGGCGATGAGGTGTGGATAGGGGAGAAATTCCAATCGAACCCGGAGATAGCTGGTTCTCCTCGAAATAGCTTTAGGGCTAGCCTCGTATTAATGCCATGGAGGTAGAGCACTGAATTTCCTAGGGGGCGTCAAAGTCTACCGAAGAATATCAAACTCCAGAT